>Ga0207747_1000037_pt1 | contig 147743 bp, 221 predicted proteins | sample HigsolmetaGSP11D_FD_184839 | JGI IMG/M metagenome (GOLD analysis project Ga0207747, IMG submission 184839) | High solid enriched microbial communities from the Joint BioEnergy Institute, USA - SP1-1-D (SPAdes) | ecosystem: Engineered > Bioreactor > SSF (Solid state fermentation) > Aerobic >... | reverse complement strand
CGGGTGATCACCTGTCTGTCGCGACACAAGCCGCAGTACATGGAGAAACCCGGCGACGTGCTGGTCGATGACTTCATCGTCAATGTGCGGCGCTGGGAACGGGCAGGCGGGACGGCAATCCATTACCGGAATGCCGCGCAGGCCATCCATGACCTGAACCAGATCGCAGCGGAGAGGGGGTTCTGATGCGGCGCTCCTTCCTTGCTCTCGCGGGCATCGCCCTGATCCTCTCCGGCTGCGATCAGCGGACGGAACAGCAGAAGGCCGAGCAGGCGATGGGTCGTCCCATGACGCTCTCCGCCCCCGCGCATGTCGCCACCAGTGGACCGTTTGACATCTACTACATCATCGTACCGACCACCTTGGGCAATATGGGGCTCTGGGTGGTTCCCGGTGCGACGGTCACTTGGACTGAATCCTGCGGGAAGAACTGCACGAGAACCCAGTCCGTGGCTCCCCCCGGCAATGTGCCTGCTCCACAGCCCGTCCCAACCGACCCGAGGCTGACCGGTCTCGCCAAGCTGACGCCCGAGGAGCGCGCTGCTCTCGGCCTGAGCCAGTGATGTCTCCCTTCGCCGCCATCCGCTTCGAAGGGGACCGTCGCATCCTCTGTGGGGAGCCGCAGGGACGTGTGATCCCGCTCTACCCCACGGAGGATGACGCGGCCTTTGTGGCCGCCAAGGTTCAGGCCGCGCATTGCGCAGCCCGAGACGTGAGCAATTCGAGTGCCTACAAGTTCGACGCGTTCGCCGAGGACCATGAGGGCAACGAGCATCTGCTGGTCGGCTGTTTCATCTTGCGTGATGAAAGCGCGGTGCTGCTCTATTACGACTACCGGCTGAGACTCAAAAGGTCGTTTGAGAAGATGACGAGGAACGAATACCTATACAATCACGACAAGATCGCCCGGAAGCACATCCCTCTCGCGTATGATGCGCTGGCTCGGGGTGATCTTGAGGCTGCCCACAAGCACCTGACGGATTACGAGACCGAATGGCAAGCCATTCACCGCACCCGGCAGGAAGCCATCCGGCGGGAGATTGCCGACAATAAGGCGTGGGACGACTGGCGCGATTCCTTGGTGCGCTGAAAAGCGCACCAATCCTTCCTTCAACCCATTTTCAGAAAGTCATTTTGAACAATGATGGACGATGGTTTCGAGCCGACCGCGCAGGTCAGTCTTGGCCTCTACCGCCATTACAAGGGCAACCTCTACGAGGTGATCGCCGTCGGCAGGCATAGCGAGACCCTTGAGGAACTCGTGGTCTACCGCGCGCAGTACGGCAAGCGACGCGTCTGGGTGCGCCCGGCGGCAATGTTCCTTGAGGAAGTGGACGGGAAGCCGCGCTTCGAGCGTGTTGCGGAGGGTGTGTGATGTTTGTCGAAGGCACCCCGAACGACGACTTGCGCCTTGCATTCAAGAAGCCGGTTCGTCAGGACCTCGCCAGTCCGTTGGCCTATCTCAAATACCTCGACGGCGTGTTCCGCGCCTATGTGCGCGGTGAGGTCGCGTGGCAGGATGTGCGCGACACCCTCAAGGCATCCACCGAGATCATCGCGCGCTTTGAGGCCGAAGCCAATGCAAGCCCTCCGGTGGAAACGCAGGGCACCGGTCAGTGAGGGATGAGAGATAGCGTGCGGAAGTTGCACAAAGCCCTATGCGCGTGATCAATCTCTTGGGCGGGCCGTGCGTGGGCAAATCCACCACGGCCTCCGGCTTGTTCTTCGCCATGAAAAAGCTCGGCCTCAATGTCGAGCTTGTGACTGAGTTCGCCAAGGACCTTGTCTGGGAACGGCATGAAAGCCTGCTTGGCGATCAGATATACATCTTCGCCAAGCAGAACCGGCGGCTCGGCCGCCTGCTGGATCACGGGCTCGATTTCGCCATCATGGATTGCCCGCTGTTGACCGGCCTGCTCTACCTGAACCGCAACTTGCCGGAGGCTCCGGCGCTTGAGCGGCTGGTGCTGGACGTGTTCCAGACCTACGATAATGCGAACTACCTGCTGCGGCGTGAACATCGATTCAACCCGGTCGGCCGGGTCGGGGATGTCCAGATGGCGCGTCAGCGGGATGCGGACCTGATCGCCCTGTTGGAGCGGCACGGCATCCCCTACAAGGTGCTCCCGGCATCGGATCAGGCCATTGCGGCTATCCTCGCGGAGCATGGCCTGCCCGGCGATGCCGTAGCATCCGCGTGAAACGCCCTTTGTAGTCTCGGGCGCCTCGGAGACGGCGGGCGGGTCGCTCTGCGACCCGCCCGTCTCGTGGTTACGAAATCATGGTGATCAGCCGATTGTTGAAGTCGCGGATCATGCCCGGAATCAGGAAGGCGTCGATCAGCGCCCAGATGCCGGTGATGGCCAGACCAATGAAACCGATGCCCACGACGGTCAGCAGCAGGGAAACGAGGGTGATGCACAGCATCACGACGGCCGATCCGGTTTTGGACGCGTAGAACCGGTGTGCCCCGATGAGACCGAAGAAGAACCAGAGGACGTAGGCGACGCCTGCTGACTTCTTGTTGGCATCGTAACGCATCTGGCGGATGTCGATATCGGGGGAGGCAGTATTCATGCGAGGTCTCCTTTTGTGGTTGCAACGTAACTGTCAGAGCGACGCGGCATCATTCGCGGGTCGCAGGCATGGGGCGAAACCGGCGTGGAACTCTGGCATGGCACCTCTCCGCACGATTTCGTTATCCTACCGGATAATTCCGGTCAGTCTACTTCGATTTTGTGGGCAGGCGGTGGCGTTTTTGGTTGAGGCGGAGCGGCGTTTTCGCCTACAGGGCGCCCGGCCCCGGACCGGCCGTGTGTGATTGGCGGTGAGCGGATTGGTGCGGGACAAAGCCCTCACCCTCGCCTCGGCCGTTGCTTTACAGCCCGGAGGCGAGGGAGTTTGGGCATCAGTTTACCCACGTGACCTTGGTGTTGACCTCGCGGAGCGGGACCCGGTTCTCGCGGGCATAGCCGACCACGACCGTGGCAATGCCGACCTCGACCTCCACCTTGTCGTGGTGCTGGACGCTGTACTTGGCGGGCTTGGCCGTCGGATGGCTGACGATGACATGCGCGGTGATCATCGGGGATGGCCCTCGTTCGCTGCTGGAACGATACTGCCATAAATCAGGGCGCAGTCAACCGAATTATTATGGTTCGGCCGCCCACGATTTGGTAAATAGGCGACATCAAACGCATGAGGCAGCCATGGATATGCGCACCGCGATACGGATCGTTGCCGAAGGGGTGGAGGGGACGCGGCTGGGCCGGATGGTCGCGGCGGCACGCGAGGCGGCGTCCGAGCATGAAATCTTCCAGCCGCACATGGATGCGAATGACATCACCCCGGATGCCGTGCGGCAGTATGTGGCTCGTCATGCCGATCTGTTCTCGGGCGGGCCGGTGACGGTCTACCGGGTGATGGAACTCGATGAGGATCAGGTGGAGGACCTCGCGCCGGGCGACCATCTCGGCAATCATTGGACGACCGATCCCGATGGCGATCTCGGCCTCCACGTCAACGACCATGATAGGCTGTACCTGATCACCGCGACCGTGACCCGCGATGCGGTGAACCTGCCGCTGACCGTCGCCCACAACTGCCTCTATCCGCACGAGCAGGAAGTCTACGTGACCGGTGCGGTGACCTTTCAGTCCATCGAGAAGTACGGCTACGGGTCAACCGATGGCGAGAACCTGCGCCCTGACCTTGAGGGCGAGACCTTCTACGGCAACTGGCAGGGCTGATCAGAGGTCGATCATCTGATTGAGCAGCAGGTCCGCGAGAGCGGGCCTGCCATAGCGGGCCTCAAGCCGTTCCTCGCGCTCGGCCGCTGGATTGGCGACCTCGAAGCGCAGCGTCGCGCTGCCGCCATCGGCGACAGGGAAGGGGCGCCCGGCAAGGGTGGAGAACGCCGAGGCCGACGCCTCATCGCGCAGAACCAGTACCAGCACCGATCCATCGACGAACCTGCGCACGGTGGCGCGCAACAGGTCGGCATATTCCGGGTCGGTCAGGACGTCGCGGAGGTAGTGGGAGGCCGCCATCTCGACGGCATTGGAAACGCGGAGGTCCATGGGCCACATCCTTGGTTCCGCGCTATTTATACAGCACCGCCGCATCCGGCGGGCGTCAGGCTGCCGCGATTTCCTTGTGCCGCACCGGGTCCACGACGAAGCCGTAGCGGCTTCTGGCATCGTACTCGGCGATGGGGACGAGAAAGTGCCGCTTCTTGGAGGCGCTGTCCCGCCTGCCGCGCAAGGTGTGAAGGAACGGTGGGCATTGGAATGCTGGAACGACGGTTTCCGTTGCGATCATCCTATCGCAGGCGGACCACGGCGCAACCATGATAATGTGGTTTTACATCCTTGATTTATGCTGGTGGCTGGTGTAGAGACTTCCCACGCACGACGGTGACGCCTTCATGCCGCAAGGTATCGGTGAGCCGGGTGGCCCGAGGGGCGCTATTAGCGCGGCAGGCCGTGGATGGATGCTCCTACGGAGGGTGCCCCCTCGGGGTAGGACCACGGATCGTGCGCTTTCGGGGGAGATCGTAGGCTGTGACCAGCGACGATCTCCCCCAACTGGCGGCCACGAAGCTCTGCATGACCGGCTGGTAGAGATGCCCACCGATGATGGCGACCTCCCGGAAGGGCACGCCGTCGATCCCCTGCCGCAGGATATCCATTGAGGGCGGGATGGGCACCCGGAGGTGCCCATCCCGTTTGGTTAGGCGTAGGTCAGGGAGACCTTGCACTCACCGACGGTGGAGGTGCCCGTCGCGTAGACGACGATCTCGGTCTCGTCCGTGAACTGGACGCTCGGGTTCGAGACGTAGATGCCTGCGGCTTGCAGGTCGTTCTCGTTCACGCTCATCAGGCGGTCCTCGCTGCCCGCGAAGCCGACCGAGATGGCGGCGTCACCGTCAAAGGGCGTGATGACCTCGACGGTCACGGCCACGACGCGGGTGTTGTTCCCGGCCCGGCCGAGCGACTTGTCGTCGAGCGCGTCACCGGACAGGGTCACCTCGGTGGACAGGGCATCGGAGCGGGCACTGTCCTGCGTATAGGACAGGCGCCACGCGGAACCGGTCCAGAGATAGCCCGCATACTCGCCCGGACCGGCATCCGAGGCGATGCCGCTCGCATCTTCGACATGGACGAGATCGCCCGCGTTGAGGCCCGTGAGGGCGTCACGCTGCGCGATGTCCGCGACCACGTAGGTCTTGTTGGAGGACACGCCCGGCACCGACAGGCCCTTCGGACCGGTGTAGCGGTACAGTTCCACATAGATGCCATTGCTGGCAACCGAGACGGTACCGTTGCCGACGGTAGCCGACTTCGCGGACGGCACGTTGTTCGGGAAGAACAGGATACCGGCATTGTAGTCGAACACCCACTCCTCATTGGCGGTGTCGGGGAAGATGCGTGCCGCCGGGCCTTCATTCGGATCGCCGATCCACACCTTCACGGCATAGCCGGTGCCGAAGGTCGGCGGGATGAAGTCACCCGCGACCGTCGCCGGATCGCCATAGGAGGTGGTGGCGAGCCACGCCACGTTCGGCGCCGAGGTCGGGTCGTTGGTCAGACGGATGCGCTGCGCACCCGTCAGCTTCTCGACCGTCTCGGTGGATTCGGCAGGCGGCACCGCCGGGATCGACGCGGCGTCGGTCTTGGCCCAGATGTTGCTGTTGTACACCGGGAGAGCCGAGGCGATGGTCTCGTTGGAGCCGAACTTCGCACTGCCGGAGGCAGTCTTGCCGACACCGAAAATCACCTTCTTCCAAAGGAAGTCAATTTTGTCGCTGTCATTAACGGCCATGGTACGTTTCCTTTAGTTCGAGAAGGAGAGTTCGGTGATGCTCTGCCCCGCAGTCAGCTTGATGCGGACCAGAATGGTGTTGCCAGTCGCATTCGTGGACGACTGGGTGCCGAAGGTGATCGTGAAGGTACCGCTGCTGCCGGTCATCACGGTGCCAAGGGCGCAGCCATTGGTGGAATCACCGGTTTCGCCCGGAACGCCAGCGCCGTCATACGGCTTGAACGCGTCCCACCAGCCATTTGCCGCAGCGCCGTTCGGGGAGATCGTGGCGTTGTCGGAGACGCCCGGCAGCTTCACCCACACGCCAGCATAGCTGCCCGTGACCTTGATCTTGAAGGTCGAGACGGCGGCACGGTTGAACGAGAAGGTGGCATACTGGGCGCCATCGCGGCCGACCGAGAGATCGGGACCGACCGGGAGATAGCCAGTCGAATAGTCGGTCGTGTCGTGCTTGAGCACGCCAGCGACGACCGTGGCCTCATGCGCCGGGAGTTCCTCCGTTGCATCCCACTCGCTCGCAGTGCCGGACGCGGTATCGTCATCGTCGAAGCCACCGACGCGGACCGCGTTGTTGGTGTTCGGCGCGGAGCCGAGGCCGGTCACCGGGATGCTCATCTCGTCGATTTTGGTCGTGGGAGCAGTGCCGCGCTTGACGAGAATGGTCACCGGGCTCACCGTGGTGGCGGACGAGGCGCCATTGACGTTACGGGCAGTTGCCTGCACGACACCGGAGGCATGGACGTTGTTGCCGTTCACGCTGATCGTCACCGGGGTGATCGCCACCGCGCTGGTCGTCTGTCGGGCAATCGGCGTGACGATGCCGATGTTGGCGTAGGTGTAGGTCTGCGACGAGAAGATGCCGTTGGTGCCGGTGATGGTGAGCGGGTTGTTGCCGCCATAATAGGTCTCGCCAGCGAGGTTGCTCATCGACAGGGCAACCTTGATCTGACCGCCATTGCCGTAATGCGGGACAGAGGAGGAGTAGGCGAAGGTGCCAGCGGCTTCCTGCGTGACGGAACCGTTGGAGACCGCAGGCGTGGCCGTCAGGTTGTCACGGACGAACACGACCTCGTTCGTGCTGCCAGCGCCGGAGTGCGTCAGCTTGAAGGAGTTGATGCCCTGCTGGACGGCGGCATTGGATACGCTCACGTCGATGGACTTCCAGAAGCCCGGAGTGTCGGTCGGATAGTCCTTCTGGTCGGCGATGACGAGGCCATTGTAGGTGCCAGCGTCGCCCGAGCCGGTGAGAGTGCGCGAGCCAACGGCGCTGCCGTTCACGATCAGGCTGACAGTACCGGAATCGCCCGGTCCCACATCCTGAAAGGTGTTGGAGTTCACGCCGGTAGCGGTGATACGGGTGACGGAATCGCCTGCGCTGAGAGTGCTGCCCCCGGTGTTGTCAGGAACGGCGCCATCGGCCAGAAGCGGAGAGGTGCCGCTGGAGTTGCTGACGGAGAGCGTGCCGTTCGGGAAGTTCGGCGGCGCATCCGGCGTGAGGAGCGCGAGGATCGCGTTCATCTTGTCGATGGCTTGGCTGACCGGGGTATCGTTGGTCAGCGGCACAGCACCCGGCTGCCACGACCCGTCACCATCGGTGGTCACGTCGCCAAGCTGGATGTGGAAGCCATCCAGCTCCCCGCTCAGGTTTTGAAGCTGGGACAGGATGACCACGTCATTGGGATCGACCGCTGCCGCCGCGCGGATTTTCGCCAATTCGTTGCCCGCAGCATTGCGTGCCTCGATGGCTCCTTCGCTGGACTTCAGGCGATTGCCTGCCTTGCCGAGTTGAACGTCGGAAGCGACGCCGCTCAACCCGAAATTCTTGATTTTGTCGGCCATTTGAAACCCCTCTTTGGTTCTTTGGCCGACTACTTATCCTTGTGGTGTCCGGATTAACGTTTGCTTGATCGAAAGACCCCTATTTATGCTCGGAGACCGAAAGGCGTGTCTCAGCGCGTGAAGGTCACGACGAACAGGGTCAGGTCGCCCTCGGACGCGAAGGCGAAGTATCCGTGCCCTGATCCGGCTGCGGCGTCGGTACCGAACCACTGGTTACCGGGCTCGGGGAATTTGCCGCCTTTGCCGAACGTGTTGGTGCAGAAGCGGACCATGTCGAGCCACTCGTCATTCGTCAGGGGACGATTGGCCTGTACCGCGAACGGGTAGAGGTCCCCTCGCGGTACCACGTGGGACCATGAGATCGGCCAGTGATCGGCGGCATCATCCATGAACCGGTGATGCCACGAAATCCGGTCTTGTCAACTGAATTATGGCGACCACCGCAGCAGGAAATAGACGGCGTCGTTCGGGCAGGCGAAGTAGACGCACTCGCCGCCTTCGAGATGGAGGGGGTCATGGTCGATGTACCAGTCCGTCCCCCAGCGCCCGACCTTCTCGTGCAGATAGACCACGAAAGGGGTTACCCGGTCCGGTTTCTCGTACCGACCGGTTTCGAGCCGCTCGAACTCGCTGGGCGGGATGTCCACGCGGGCCGCGAAACGCCCGGTCATCTGCCGGGAGAAGCCCGGTGAAAATGGGCCGAAATCGCCGCAATGGAGTTCCATTTGAACCAGCTTCGGAGTCTTTGAGGTACCGCGCGACCCGGCCTGTGTTTCCGGGCGGCTATGGGTTTGCAGAGCCACGGCGGGATGCTGTCCACCTGCCAACGCACGTCGCCAAGGGCGGAACGCCCTCATGCGCGGTGGTATCTCTATTCCATATATTCCGGTTGTGGTCAACCCTATTTTTTTGGTTATATCGGCCCCATGAGCCGCCCCGGTCTCACCCTTGCCCGATGCACGCTTGAGTACGATCAGGCGTATTTCGCCAAGTACCTCCCGCAGGGAATGGCATGGGAGGACTTCGACCTCCTTGTCGAGGAGGCCGTCGGCGCCATTGCGGTCCAGCAGACGATGGAGTGTTCGTGGAGAGGCTCTTGGGTCGAGAAGATCGATGTCGAATGCTATCTGCGAGGCCGGGGGATCGAGCGTGAGGCCGCGCAATTCTGTGTCACTGTATGCTGGCGCCGCCTTGTCCATCAGGGCAGGTTGATCCGCGACGGCGCGTCCGTTGGCGTCGGCTGTGTCCGGCCTGCACCCTATAATTCGGTTGCGCACGGAGTATCGATGTGATATCGGGCGCGTATCATTGAAAGAGGTTTTCATGAATGATTTCCTAGTCCGAGGCCGTCTTTCCATTTGGCTGCTCCTCATCGCCCTCATCATTTCCGCTGTGATGATGCGCCCGTCGGGTGCCTCCATATTCGCTCTCGGCGCTGAGGCGCTGGTTCTGCTGGGGATGCGCACCGTGGCGAAGCTGGAAGGTCGCGCCGAGCGGTGATCCATTGCCGTCCTGCCGCGCCTGTGCGACCGGCAGGCGCGAAGGGATGCTCTGCCCGTGCGAATCATATCGCTTTCGGTAAATGCACTGTGCTAAATAAGTGCAGCGGGGAATTAACCCCGTCCATTTGCAGGCAGTGAGCCCGCGCAAGTCGGCGCGGCAGTTAAGTCCTGCGGGAGAAAGTGATTATGACCAAGCGCATTAGGCGCCGGGTCGCGGCTGCGCATTCCGCGCTGTCCGTCGAGTACCCAGTGCCCACCATCATCGAGTTCGTTCTCGACGAAACCGGCTCGATGGATCAGGCCGCCACCATCGGCGGCTATAACGACTTCCTCCGTGAGCAGCGGGGCCAGCCCGGCGTTTGCCTCCTTACCCTCACCAAATTCGACACGCGCGGCCTGCGGACGCCCTATACCGACATTGAGATCGGGCTGGTGCCGGACCTCACGCTGGCGACCTATGTGCCGGGTGAGTGGACCAATCTGTACGACGCCATCGTGTGGCGCGCCGCCGTCCTGAAAACACGTCTCGCTAAATGGGACATCCGGCCCAACGTGTTGTTCGTCGTCATGACCGATGGTGACGACAACGCCAGCCGGAATACCGTGGAACAGGCACGTGATTGCGTTTTGAATGGCAATACGCTCGGCTGGACCTGTGTCTATCTCGGCCCGCCTCGCTCAGCCGCCACGGGCTTGAAGCTCGGTTTCCCGGAAGGGAACATCAAGACATTTGAGGCGCGCGAGACCCGTCAGACCATGCAGGCCCTTTCCGCTGCGACCACGGCTTTCCGTGCTGCCGCAGCCACTACGACCAGCTTTTTTGGCGCCCAGACCGCCGCTTGCTGAGGAATTTCAGACATGTTCGTGAACAACATCACCCTTTCCGTGCTGGTGAAGGGCAAGCCCATCACCGAGTATTTCCATCGCGGCCAGCATTACGTGGAGGGCCGGGAAGGATCGGCCTATGAGCTTGAGGTCCGCAACGCCAATCCCTTCCGCGTCGAGGTCGTGCTGAGCGTGGACGGCCTTTCCGTGCTCGACGGCAAGGAAGCCGGGCCACAGTCCAGCGGCTATATCGTCGATGCCAATTCGACGATCCGCATCCCCGGCTGGAAGCTCGACAACGCGCAGGCTGCCCGCTTCGAGTTCGCGGGCAAGCACGGCAGCTACGCGACCGCCATGACCGGCTCCTCCCGGAACAACGGCGTCATCGGCGCACTGGTTTACCGGGAGAGGGAACGGCCGGTCTTTCGTCACCCGGTCATGCCCGCGCCCGGCTTTCCGAACACTGGCGTCACGCCGTGGGTGGTATCTGCCACTGGCGGCTGGTCACAGGGAGTGGTTGGCGGCATGGCCGATGGTGGTTGGTCGCAAGGGTCGATCCATGGTGTGCTGCGCGGCGTGGCTGACGCGCGCGATTTCGCTACCGCAAAGGCAGTTGCCTTGGGCGCCGGTCTGAATGGAATCGCTGTGGGCTGTGCCGCACAGGAGACCCTTCTGTCTCATAACGCCACCACCGTCGGAAATAACGCCGACGCGGTGCAGAGCCTCGGCACGGGGTTCGGCGCGGCAACCGACTTCGCCACCACTGAGGTGCGTTTCGAGCGCGGCGACATGCTTGCGATGCTCGTCGTCTATTACGACAGCGCGCGGGGCCTGCGTCAGCGGGGCATCGAGGTTGGCCGCCGCCAGCAGAAGTTCGCCTCCCAGCCGCAGGCATTCCCGGCGATGCAGACGGGCTGCCAGCCGCCTCCGGGCTGGAAGGGCTGACCGGAAAGAGAAAGGGCGCCAGCGGCGCCCTTTCTCGTGTTCGACCCAGCCCTGCGGAGGCTGAGGGAGGGGCCGCATGGCCACTGCCCGTTTCAGCCGAGGATCGACTTCACCATCCCGAGATAGTCGGTATCCGGTGCCGGACCGACCAGTGAGATGGTCGGCGTGGAGGCGATGATTTCCTCCGCCGCAGACCGGATTTCGTCGAGAGTCACGGCCTCGACCTCCGCCATCCTCTCCTCCGGCGCGCGCAGCGTGCCATGCTGGAACAGGCCGGTGGCGAGGGACTCGGCCAGCGCGAAGGGCTTCTCCTTGCGGGTGGCGAGACCCACGAGCGCCGAGTTCTTGGCGCGCGACAGGTCGCGTTCCTCGACATGCCGCGTCAGCTTCGCGATCTCCTCACAGGCGACCTTGATGCATTCATCGACATGTGCGGTCGTGGTTCCGGCTTCGATGATCAGCAGCCCGTGGTCGGTGGCGTGGTCGGACCATGCGTGGGTCGAATAGACGAGGCCGCGCTTCTCGCGGACCTCCTGAAAAAGCGGGGAGGACATGCCGCCACCCAGCACATCGGCCAGCAGGTTGTGCCGCCAGAAGCGGGCATCGCACTCCGCGACGCTCGGGAAGCCCAGCAGCACCGTGACCTGCTCGAAGGGCCGGGTCGTCTCGCGGTGGATGCCGCCGTGATAGACGGCCGGTTCCCAAGCCGGAGCCTGACCGGTGGCGAGACCGGCGAAATGCTCGGCCACCATGGAAACGAAGTCCTCATGCTGCACGGCCCCGGTGCCCACGACCACCATGTTGCTGGCATGGTAGTTCTGGCCGACGAACTCCACGAAATGATCGCGGTTCACCGTCTGGATGAATTCGGCCTTGCCGAGAATGGGACGGCCGAGGGCCTGCTCCGGAAAAGCGGTCAGGCCGAAACCGTCGAAGGCGACGCTCATGGGGTTGTCGAGGTGGCGGTTGATCTCTTGCAGGATCACGCCCTTCTCGACCTCGATTTCCTTCGGATCGAACGCCGAGTTGGTCAGCACGTCCCCGAGGATGGCGACCGACTGCGCCACGTTGCGGCCGAGGCCGTTCACGTAGTAGGCGGTGACCTCGGTGCCCGTATAGGCATTGATGTAGGAGCCGAGTTCCTCGACCTCGCGGGCGATCTGCAAGGCGGACCGCTTCGCGGTTCCCTTGAAGGCCATGTGTTCGAGGAAATGGGCGATACCGCCATTCGCCTCGGTCTCGCAGCGTGAACCCGCGCGGACGAACACGGCGGTGGAAGCAGACTGGAAGCCGGGGAGGCACGCGGTCACAACACGCAGCCCGGAGGGCAGCGTCGTCAAGTCGAGTTTCATCAAGGACCTTCTCAAAGTGGTTGCGCGTCGCAGCCGGTTGGCTGTGAGGCGAACCAGTATAACGCAGTTCAAAACGATAATGAAAGCGTTATTGTGGTGCGGTCGCGTTCGGGTCAGGCGATGGCCGCGACTTTGGCGACCGGGACGATCACCTTGGCAACCGGGGGCGGGCTCGGTAGGAGCCGGATGCCTTCATCAAGCAGTTCGAGTTTGGCGTCCGGATAAACGGCGAGAGCCACTTCGAGATTGTCGAGAAAGACGGGCTTGAAGTGCTTCATCTGCTTGAAGCCGGTGCCGAATTGCTTGTGGATGGATGTCCACGGGATTCTCGTCGGCTTGTCGAGCGCGTGCATCCGGTAGACCAGCCAGCAATAGAGGTCGAGCGCCATCGAATTGTTGTTCAGGGCGCGAATGGCGCTCTCCTCGACGGGCACCGGGTGGCGCATTAGTTGTTCGAAGAAGCCTTCGGAGAGGCGCGCGACATCCAGCGCGAGGCGGCCCTGCCGCCAGTCGTCATCGACGAACATGGCGCTGTCGAGGATGTTCTGCTGCACCAAGGCGGTGCGGCCAGCGCGCGTCATCTGGAAGGTCAGGCGGCAGCGGGAGATGCGCTCGGCCTGTTCGCGGACCTCCTTGTAGGACTTGCCGCCGATGGAGATGCCGAGCTTTGCCATCCAAGCATTGAGGCTGCCGCCGAGTTCGACCTCACGGCGGCGGGTCCGCAGGGCTTCGGATTGCAGATACAGCAGGATGAGCCGCGCCCGGCTGCCGTATGGGACGCCGACAAAGGGGCTCAGGCCGCCCGCATCGGGTCTGCGACCCGGCTCGACGAGAAGCGTCACGTGATCGGTTTCGACGCGCCACTCTCTGTCGTCGGGAATCCGGCGATGCGGCAGACCGGCCAACGCCCACCCGGAAAAGAAAAAGAGGGTGTCTACGTTCTCGTCGGCCATGTAGGAGGCTGCCGTTTGAATGGCCCTCCTTAGCCTGTCGTCCTCGGCCTCGGTCAGGGATGCGGCCTTGCCCTTCGTTGCGAGTAGGTCATGTACCTTCCCCATGCCCATCGCCTCCCAGCGGACTGCTTCGATACGGCTTCCCAATGCACGATTCCACGGGCGGTGTCTATTTGGACTTTACCGACCAAAGCTATTTGGAATCGTATTTGAGACTCTTATTAGTATGGTCGGTAAAGCCCAGTGGATGGAATGTCCAAGCCGTTGGAAACGCGGGTTTTGCTTTTTTCGACTGGTCGGCAAAGTCCAAGGCGGCGTCGGTAAGGTCCAAGAACGCGCCTGTGGATTATGACGGGCGGTCGGCAAAGTCCAGTTGATAACCTGTGGATAAGTGGTGGCGGATCGCCGTGTACCGGTCGGCAAAGTCCAATTTCGGACCTTCGAGTCGCAGAGGAGCCGGTCGGCAAAGTCCAATTTCGGGCCATGGAGTCGCGGAGGAAGCCGGTCGGTAAAGTCCAAACCCGGCGGAAGGGGGCACCTGCGCGGCTGGGGATGCGGTCGGTAGAGTCCAGTCGGTCGGTAAAGTCCAATTCGGAACGGGATGGGGCGCCTTCTTCAAAGGGCTCGGAGTTGGACTTTGCCGACCATGCCCTTTCGGCAGTGCCTTAACGATCTCCCGCAACTCCTTATAAATCCTTGTGGTTCTTCGGTGGGGTGTGGGGCCAAAGGGCGCATTTGGACTTTACCGACCGGGGGCCGCCGCCGGACCCGGATTTGGACTTTACCGACCGAGGCCCGGATCGGCTCGGGCGGGATTGGACTTTGCCGACTGGGGAGGCCCGTCTGGGGAGGCCCGTCTGGGCGGCTCCGGGAGATTTTGGACTTTACCGACCGGGGGCCACCGCCCGGATTTGGACTTTGCCGACCGGGAGCCTGTCTGGGCGCCGCCCGGTCGGAGTTGGACTTTACCGACCGCAGGAGCCGCCACCGCAGAGGAAATTGGACTTTACCGACCGAGGGCCGCGTCCCGGCCGGATTTGGACTTTACCGACCGGGGAGGCCCGTCTGGGCGGCTCCGGGAGAATTTGGACTTTACCGACCAAGCCCCGTTCGGAGCGCGTCCGAGCGATCTTGGACTTTACCGACCGCCTATTTCTGGATCATCCGCGCCGAGTTGTCGGGGCAGATGGAGACGTAGAGCAGGAAGCGGAGCATCTTCGGCCTGCCGCCCGCGCGCTTGGCGGGTCGCTCAATCACCAGTTCAAGACTGTCGCCGTGCAGGCCCCTCCACTCATCCTCCCGCCAGAGGGGCTTTCCCTCGTAGCCGAGGAAGGTGTGGTCGGCCTTGGCGCCCCGGCAGTATGCGTTCGAGTGGCTGTCGCACCTCCATTCCAGCCACAGAATGTCGTTGACCTTGAGCAGGGAGGCGATGGTGGCCCATGTGGTGCCGCCGCCGCCAACGCTGGCATAGGCTTCGGTGACCATGGTCGTGGTGCTGGTCCACCGCGTCCGCGTGTCGATGACGCGGGTTGCTTCCAGCATGGCATCCTGACGCCGGGAACCCTTGCCCCAGACGATGATCCTATCGCAGAGGGCCTCGGGGTACTGCTGGCGATGGAAGCTGATGTCGAGGCCGTCGCGCAGGAGCTTGATGGCCTTGTTGGTCAGGCCCGCATCGAGATCGAGCCGGACCACATCGGCATTCTCGCGGTGCGGGGGAACCCCGGTGACGGCATTGAGCATCTGTGCCTCCTTGAAATGGACGGCCATCGTAGCACGACGCAAATGTGGTGCAACCAAAAAAACATTCGGAAAACCGGGTTTGCCGGGAGGAAATGCGCGGATCGGCGCATGTGGGGGATGGCCGATCCGCGCAAGGGGGACCTTCCGATGCCCGCTCATTGTACATCGGGGGGGGGACGGAGCACCGGTTGGGGACTCGAACGGCTTTCCGCCGCAGAGCGCAGAACCATACCGTATACACGCAAGGGTTGCACGAGAAATCTGGCGCAAGCCCGAGACGCGGGTCGCCCGTCTGCTCACAACATCACGAGGTTTCTGTTCGGCGCGAACCAAAAAAAATCGGTGCAGACCGAAAAAAAGTTGTTGCGCCCGGCCCGGAAGCTGGTAGAAAGGGGCCACAGGACAACGCCGTTTGAGAAGGACTTTCCCTGATGAACGCCTCTGTCGCCCAGATCGCCACTTCTCCGGTTGCCGCGCAGGCCGCCAGCAATGTCATCGCCGTGGACTTCAAGGCCGCCTCTGCTCCGCAGAGCGAGTTCGCCAAGCGGCTCGCGGCCGAGGCCGAGGCCAAATTCGCCGGGCTGGCGAATGCGAGGAAGGGCGGCATTCAGGGCCTCTCCGACAAGCGGCAGGATGTTTACACCCTGAACCCCTACCTGATCGGCGTGATGCCGGGCTTCAACTCCCGCGACTTCTCCGATCCGTCGAATCAGGAGCACGTGGACACCATCGCCCGTTCCATCGCCGAGATCGGTTTCCTCAGGGACAAGCCGATCACGGTCGTGTTCGAGGACGGCCGCCCCTACGTGACCGACGGTGAGTGCCGCCTGCGCGCCACGCTCCGGGCCATCGAGGTCTATGGCGCCGAGGTGCTGACGGTCCCGGTGATCGTCGAGCGGTACGCCTCCAAGGCGGAGATGATCGCCAACCAGATCACCCGCAACGGCTCGAAGCCGTTCAGCGTGTTCGAGCGGGCCGACAACTACAAGAAGCTGCTCGGTCTCGGCTGGGATGAGGCGCAGATCGCCAAGCGGTTCGGCCTGTCCACGGTGCGGGTGCAGCAGATTCTCACCCTCGGCGCGGTCGGCAAGGACATCCGGGCGCTGGTGAACGGCGGCAAGGTGTCGGCGGATTTCGTGCTGAACCGCCTGACCGCCAATGGCGGCGACGAGGCCAAGACGCTGGCCGACCTGACCAGCGCCATCGAGAACGCGGCGGCCAAGGGCAAGACCCGCGCCTCGGCCAAGCACCTGACCGGCGCGGTGCTGCGGCGCCCGAGCGGCGAGAAGGTCCGCAAGGAACTGCACGACCTGCTCAAGGGCGCCAAGGAGATCAATGACCGCGCCGAGGACGTGGTGGTCGTGACCTTCTTCGCCGATGACTTCGCCCGCCTCCGCGAGCTTCTGGGCCTCTGAGCTACAACGGCGCCCCGGCCGGTCCCCCGGTCGGGGCTTTTCCTGTCAGGTGAGAGCAGGTGAACAACGGCAATCGGCTGGGTGCGGGGTCTTGCCGAGCAGTGGACCGTTGTCGCCGATCCGGGCCAGAACCGCGCGCAGCAAGCGAGGGCCTAGCCTAGGCGAGACATGCATCGAATGCATGGCTGTCGCATCAGGATCGTTGTGCATCGCACCATGTTGGAGGCGTAAATAGGCGGCAGAAAGCTCGTCCACTGAACTCCATTTTCATGGTGCCGATTATGATCCGCAAGCTCTGGGCCGCCCTGACCCGTTTCCATGCCGCCTACCTCACCCTCTACGCAAAGCGCCCGGAGGGGATCGGACAATGATCCGCCGCCTGCTTCGCGCCATCGCGGCGCGCATGTCGCCCGATTACGATATCGGGCGGTACCTTGCCGAGGCGCAAACGCCGGAGGAATTCGCGTGGCGCATGGAGAAGGTCGAGAAGGGACGATGGTACCGCAACCCTTATGGCCTGCGGTACGAGGTCTGGTGGTGAACAGCGAAGGGGCGCCCGAGGCGCCCCTTTCTCGTTTCAGCGTGCCGCGCGTTCGGCGAGCGCCGCGCGGACCTCGGCGAGCGGCCCGGACCAGTCGCCGGGGACCGTCTGCCGGAACAGGCGCATGACCTTCGGATACCACGGGCTGTCGTCGCGGCCCTTGAGCCAGCGCCAGCAGGCGTCGTAGCGCGACAGGACCCAGACCGGCTTGCCGAGCGCCCCAGCAAGATGCGCGACGGCCGTGTCCACGGTGATCACGAGGTCAAGCTGCTCGATGACGGCCGCCGTGTCGGCGAAATCGAAGGACGGATCGAGCGGTGTCATGATCTCCATGCCCGCCGGGACTTCCTCCACCTGCCGCGCGGGCTCGCCAAGCTGCAAGCTCACGAGGGCCACTCCGTCCATATCGAGATCATGGAAGTCGGCGAGGCGCATGGACCGGCGCCGGTCCACCGCCGCGAGGTCCGGATTCGAGCGCATCTGCCCGGCCCAGCACAGGCCGACCTTGAGACGGGTATCGTCCTTCGCGAAGGGCAGCCGCCGCTTGTCCAGCAGTTCCGCCGGGGCGCGGAGATAGGGCAGGGTGGCCGGGATGGTGTCGAGCTTCGTGCCGAACAGATAGGGCAGGTCGAGCATCGGCACTTCGAGGTCGATCTGCCCTGCATCGTCGCGGGAGGTGACCACCTCACCCACCTTGTCCAGATTGGCGAACAGGCGTGCCAGCGGCTTCGGGGCCAGCAGGGCGACGCGACAGCCGACCATTTCGCCGAAGCGCGCCAGCAGCGGCACGTAACGGACGAACTGCAAGCTGTCGCCGAAACCCTGCTCGTGCGAGACCAGCACTCGCTTGCCTGCGATGTCCGTCAGGGAGTTGGCGAGCGGCGCGCGGAACTGCGCCGCGTCCGTGGCGGCAAAAGCGCAGGACCATCGTTTGCGGTAAAGCGCCCAACCCTGTTCATAGTCGCCCTCGGCAAGACGGATCATGGAGCGCATGAAGTCCACCTCGGGCAGGCCGGTCTTGCCAAGGTCCAAGAGGATCGCTTCGGCCTCGCCATCGCGCCCCGTCTCCATCAGGGCGCTCACCTTGTTGACCAGTGCCGGGATATTGCCCGGCTCCATGGCGAGCAACCCGTCATAGGCCGCCAGCGCCTCGGCGAAGCGGTTCAGCCGCCGCAGGCAGTTCGCCAGATTCAGCCGGGCATCCGCCATGGATGGGTCGATGGCGAGCGCCTTCTCGAAGAAGGCCAGCGCGGCGTCGCAATCATTGGCCGCCATCAGGGCATTGCCATAGGCGAAGTTCAGCACCGCGTCCCCCGGATAGAGGACGAGGCCCGCCTTGGCGAAGGCGGCGGATTCCTGCGTCGCGCCGGAATTGAGAGTGGCGATGGCGGTATTGGCGAACCACGACGCAGAGGGGAACAGCGTCAGTGCCGCCCGCAGCCGGGGCAGGGCTTCCTGTATACGGCCAAGGGAGAGAAGCGACAGGCCGGATACATGCAGCATGTCCGGGGCGGAAGCGGCAAACAAAGCCTTGTCCGCTTCGGCGACGACCTTCGCATGGTCGTTCTCGATGTAGCGGTTCCAGAGGTCCTGCACTGAAATGGAGTCCTGAAAGGGATTTTTGATGGGGACCACTTCTGTTGCCCGGCAGGTCCCCGCCTCCGCGCTCACGCCTTAGGCGGCGAGAGCAAAAGCCTCGTTGTCGTTGGCCTTTGTAACGATGAACTGATGCCGGTTGCCCGGCCGGTCGTGTCTTACCGAGTTCCTCGCAACGTCCTTTACTGCCGTCGTCGATCCTATTTCCCGCCCATGGAGTAATGGTGGACGGGCGGAGTACTGCCCTCCGGTCCGATCAGCCTATTCCGAGTTGGTCATCAGAACCGAGGTATTTATAGACGACTGAACCACATTATGCAAGTGCCGGACGTGGCAGGAGCGGCGGAATCGACGGGAGCGGGGGCATCTCGATCCCGAACCAGTCGCAAAGCAGGGAGGGCGTTTCGTCGCCCCCGCTCAGGTATTCCTCGACCTGCATGAGGGCGCCCGCGATCTTGATCGGCAGCAGGGCTTCGCAGTCGCGCAGGCGAATGCAGTCATGCTCGTACTTCGGCCCGTAGCAGTGCTCGTAGCCCATATTCTCCACGACGGCGCGAACGGTCTCCCAGTGCGCTTGGCTCCACGAACCGTGCCGCAGGGCGACGTACCGGGGGATGCGGATCGGAAAGCCCTGCGGGGCCTTCTTATGCAGCCGGAAGCACAGTCGGGTGCCGCAGGACAGGAGCAAGGTGGTATCGCGGTTGTACCAGCCATTGCCGATCCGCTTCTTGTGCGGACGCTAGACCTTGACGACCTCGGTCATGCCGTCCTGCCGGGGTGGCTGATGTCCGCGAGCACCCGTAGCAGGAAGGCTCGGATGTCGTTGGAAGTCCGAAAGAAATCCTCCGAGGCCAGCCGCGAGACGGTGGTGATCCCGGCCTTGCGCGCCTCGGCAATGTCCATCATCAGCGCGTCATGGGAGGTGAAAAGGCGGTTTTCGAGTGCCAGCGCCTCGTCCTCCCAAGCAGGGTAGTTCTTGGCGATCAGCAGCCCGTCCATCAAATCCTGCATCAGTTCATCAATGCGGATGGGTTGGGAATCTTTTTCTATGGGGCATCCTGAAATGGGATTGCGGGTCTTGGTGTGGTCTCATGGCGTGTAGCTCGCGCCCAACACGAGCCGCTCGCCGAAATACGGCACCAGCAGGGACTCGCCCCCCGGCGGAATGCGCTCATGAATGGTGCAGATGCGCCCGAGCACCATGAGGAGCGGCAGGGGGTCGGGTTGGTGCAGGCCGACGCAGCAGACGCCCGGCGAAGGATAGCGGATGGCCGGAAAGCCGAGTTCCTCGCAGGCCGCGACCCCGGCCTTCTCGTCCTCGAACACCACGAAGGCGACAATTGGGCAGCGACCCGGCCGTTCCGACCGGTCCGGCTGTCCCGACAGGAGGAACAGGCTGAAGTCGGAGCCCTGCACGTCCAGCCGGAGAATCGTCGGGGTGTCCGAAACGGGATTTGTGAAGGCGTGGCGGACTGCCTCGTAAATAGGGGCGAGCTTGCCTTCCGCTTCCGCATCGTGTCTCATGCGGCGATCCTCGCCATGACCGGCGGCGCAAAGTCCTTGTCCGGAGTGTTCAGGATGGGCCAGTGGTCGATGGCGAAGTCGCGGAACCAACCCGAGGTCAGCGTCGTGCAGATGCGCTTGAGGGCGCTTGCGTATGCCTCGGCAGGGTCGGTGAGCTTGCCGGGGATGAGGTACCGCTCAAGGGCGATGACCATCGCCTCCTCGCGGACGAGGCGGAGCTTGTCCAGCATGGGAGCCTGCTCGAACAGGGCACGGCTCAGCGCCGCCTTGCTGAGGTCGGTCTTGAAGCGTTCGAACAGGGGGCGATCATAATAGGCAACCCATTCGTGCAGGCGGTCGTGTTCGACCACCCGCCTGACCGCCCGCTCGCTCTTGGCGAAGAATGCCTCGTTCGACATGTCGAGCTTGGCCTTGCGGTCACCGAGCCGCGCCTTGTTCTCGGCAAGCCGGGCCTCGTAATAGGCCAATTCGGCGGCCGTCGCCGGGGCGGCACGGGCCTTGAGCCAATGCAGATCGGCCATCGTCTTTTCCCAATGGATGGGCCAGTAGGCATGGCTCCGCTTGGTCAGCCAGAGCACCGCAGGCGTCGCCGCATAGGCCGCCACGCCGCCCGGAAAGATGGTTGGCTTGAAGCGGCGCGCCCGCGCCATCTCGGCCAGCATCTCCGTCGAGGGGTTGCTGCCCAGAAGCTCGAACTCGATCCGGACGCCCCCGTGCATCCGGCAGGCCATCTTCCGGTCGCTCTTGCGGGTCAGGGAAGTGATCCTCGCGCGGTTCCGGTCGGCCCATCGCGAGATGGCCTCGTGCGAGGCGATGGCATCCCAGTCGGATGGCCGCCGGAAATCGGGGAACCATGCCCGCGCGGCGCGGGAGCCGAGAAGGATGAACACGGCATCGGCGCGGGGTGGTTCGGCGAGGGTAGGGCGCATCAGGACCTCAAAGGGCGTTCTGAAATCGGCCGCGATAGGACCATAAACGCCGAACCAAGTCAATGGCGTCATACCGAATTTTTCGGTGTGAACAAAATGAAAACAGTCTTTTGCACCGATTTTTTTTCGCGGTAGGCCGGAATGTCGCTTGCCAACGTGGTGCGTTGGACGTACTTTCCGCGTGCAAGGCAAGCCTTCGGTCATGTCGTCGAGGCTGTCCTGCCCGATGGGGCGTCTGATGAGGAGATCATCGCCTGTGCGGCAGCGATCCTCGGCAATCCGGCCCTCAGCGGTCTTGTCAAAGGACAGGATTACCGATGGGCAGGCGCCTTGGGCGTTGCGTTTCGGAGCAAGGACCGGGCGGCAATGTTTCTGCTGTTTGCCCCACGTTAGGGTTGGCAGTGACCGCCAAAATGGGCGGTAAGGAGGAAGCACAATACGTGTTGGCACTTGGGCCAATGCGTTCTCGGAGGATGTTACCGATGAATCGTCGTGCGTTGCTTGGTGCCATACTTTGTACCGCGACGGCTGGGACACTTCTGAGCCCGACCAGCTTTGCTATGTCGATGAAGATGGGCGGTCCGACGCACATCGAAACGACGCTCGCGCAGGCTCGTGCGCTCGTGCCCCTTTGTGAGGAATGGAACCGGCTGTTCCGGGCCGGGGACGCCGGGAGGCACGGCCTCAACGCCGAGATCAGCCGCCGTGTCAATGTTCTGCTCGGCGACATGCTCGACCGTTTTGAGGGCGATGTCACGCCCGCGATGGTCAGGGACGTACTGGACGGCCGGATTACGACGGACGGCTTTTCGGAGGAACGGGCCGGGCAGATCGCGGAGGCGGTGATACCGGTCGCAGTGATGCGGGAACTCATCCGTACGCACCGGATACCGCTGCGCAGCACCGAGGTGCCGAATTGGCACCGCTTCGTGGAGCGTTATCGGACGGCCATCCTTGCCGCGTGACGCAACCCGGCCCGGCCGGGGTCCGGGTCAAACTCAGGGTGCCGGGGAGGCCCGGACACCCTGAGCGTTCCAGTCCTCAGTCCTGCTTGGCGAGTTCCCTGACGGCGGCGATCAGGTTCGCGGTGATGATCGGCTTGTGCATCAGGCGCATCCCGTTCTCCGCCGCCAAGCGCCGAACCTCGTCGCTGATCTCTCCGGTCAGGAGGATGGCGGGGACCTTCCGCCCCAAACTCCCGCACAGCCTTTGGTAAATTTCGACACCGGTTATCCCGATGAGCCGGTAGTCGATGATCATGACATCGGGTTCGGACTGGATGACCGCTTTGGCGGCCTCCGGATAGGTGCCGACGGCGGTCACCGACAGGCCGACCTCCGACAGCACGACATCGAACGCATCGCGCAGGATCGCATCATCATCGACGACGAGGACGGACGGCTCCCCCTCCACGGGCGACGCCGAATCCGGCCTGTGGCCGCGTGCAAGGAAAGCGGCCGTGGCGGCATCCGTCTCGTCGATGCCGCGCGCCACCAGCGGCAGGCTCACGATGCAGGTCGTGCCGTGCCCGAGATCGGACTTGATCTGCACGTTGAGGTCGAGGATGTCGGCGATGCGCCGCACCATGGTCAGGCCGAGGCCCAAGCCGCCGGATTCGGGATTCCGCGACTCCTCCCAGATGCGCGCGAGGCGTTCCGGCGGGATGCCGATGCCGCTGTCGCGGATTTCGACCAGCAGGCGGTCCTCCCGCTCGATGCAGTCGATGATCACCCGACCCGTCGTGGTATAGCGCACCGCATTCTCGGTCAGGTTCATGAACAACCGGGTCAGCATGGCACGGTCGGAGCGGATTATCGCATCCGAGGGGAGGTAGTGCGCCTTGAGACCCTTGGCCTCCGCGAGCCGTCCCGTTGCGGTCGCTACCTGATCCAAGACCTCGCTGGCCGCGAATTCCTCAAGTTGCGCATTGAAAATGCCGGTATCCAGCCGGGTTGCATCGAGCAGGGTTTCAAACAGGCTGTTGACCGTCGCCTGCGCGACCTCAAGCTTCGAGAACAGGGGCCACGCCTCCGGCGGGACAGAAGGCGCCAGCGCAGTGGTGTAGAACTGGACGGCCTGTAGCGGCTGCCGCAAATCATGCGCCGTGACGCTCAGGAAACGGGCCACCGCCTCGCGCTGGCGGTCGGCGCGCTCCTTCTCCTCGGCGATGGTCTGTTCGGTACGTTTTTGCGCTGTAATATCCTTGGCGATGCCGATAATGCCGACGATCTGCCCCGCATCGTCGTGCAACGGGGCCTTGGAGACAAGGAACCACCGGCCTTCGCCATTCTGGGTGGCCGAAGGAATGCGCGCCTCGAAGCTTGACACCCCGCCGTTCAGCGCGATGTCGTCCGTCTCAAGAACGCGTTGGGCCAATTTGGGTGGGAACACGTCATTGGCGGTGAGCCCGGTCAGGTCGGAGTCGGGCGGGAGACGGCCCGCATACTCCGCCACGGCCGTGGATGCTGCGTTCAGCAGAATGTAGCGCCCCTCCCGGTCCTTGGCGAACAGGCAGTCAGGGATCGCCAAGAACAATGCATTCATCACGCGAGACCGCGTGGTTTCGTCGGCTTCCAATGTTTGCGCGGTACTCACGATCCGTTGCTCTCGCTAGGCATCACCTGACCCCGCGTCCAGCGCCGCAGGCGCGCAGGCTTTGTGGTGTCCTCGTTGCGGTTATTTCAAACGCATACAGTGCTTGGTCAGGAACCCACCTTGAACTCATATTGAAACTACATGTTTTCTTAGACAGCTTCGGGCCGAGGCTCAACGGCTTTTCATTTCCCGAAAAGGCATGTGTGTCATGTTTGCAACACATGATCGCATATCCATGATCTTTGCTCCCGCTTGCGTTGACGGAACCGAAAAATGTGGTACCCGAAAGCGGGTTTTTCAGAAAGCCATACGACGATGCCCGAACCCGATTTGAAAGAGCTTGACCGCATGGTCCTCGGCTTTTCCGAGGCCCTGTTCGCCGAGGTCGCGCGCCGCTTCGGTCCGCTCCGGCGAGGTCTCACCATATCGGACTGGGATCGCCTGCGGGCCGCCCATGCCGAAATCGCCTCGGTTCTGGCTGATTTGTATGCCGGTAATGAATCATGACTTTCGACCTTGACGTAGCGGAACCGGCAAACGTCATCGACGACCTGCTTCGGCATGTACCGGTCATGGAGGCCCACAAGATCGCGCTGCGCAACGCCATGATGGGGCCGACGCGGTTGTATCACGGGCTGTATCATTATGCCACCATGTGGTGGGCACATCATCGTCTCAAGGCCCGATTCGCGCCACCATATCTGACCCGTGACGGGGACCGGGAGATCGCCTCGGCGATCCTGTATCACGATATCATCTATGACGCCCGGTCAAGCCGGAACGAGGCCGCCTCGGCGGAACTCTGGCGGAGCCATGCCGCCGCTGCCGGTGCCGCCGCCGTTATCGACATTGATCTCGTGGAAGCCATGATCCTCGCCACCGCTCAGCATTTCGCCAACCGCCCGTATGATACCGAGGCGGATCGCAGGCGGGAGTGGTTTGTGGGTCTCGACCTCGTATCACTGGCGGCGGAACCGGCGCAGTTCGACCTCAACACGGCCCTCATCCGGCTGGAATATGCACATCTGAGCAATGCCGAGTGGGCAGCCGGGCGCGGCTCCTTCCTGCGCATGGTCGGTCAGGTGCCGCGCATCTTCCGCGACCCGGTTCTGCACGACCTGTTCGAGGCCAAGGCCCGCGCCAATATCGGCCGCAGCTTGGCGTCGCCCGAGGGAGCCCGCTGAGGACCCCTCATGGCGACCGAGGCGTTCGACCGGACCTATTGCCGTGCCTATCCGGCGGTCTGCACCGAGATGACCCCGTTCGAGCGGGGCGAGGCTGCCTTCCGGCGCGGCGTCGAGATCATGGACTGTCCGTACGAGGACACCACCGAAGCCGCCGAATGGCATCGCGGCTGGTCCGCTGCCCGTGACCGGGCCATGCGATCCCCGCCTCTGCCCGTCTGAACAAGGAAGCCATTGCCATGAAGCCACTGTTCCTCGCTGCGGCCCTGCTTGCCCTTTCGGGCTGCGCCCCCGTGGCCTATATGCCGCCACCGGTACGGAGCTACCATACCCCGCCGCCTCCGGTCGTCTATACCCCGCCTCCGGTCATCCGCTTCCGTCTCGGGCACGGCGTCCATGGTCATTGGCACCACCGACATCACCACGACCATCACAAGGGCCACCGCTGGATTCCGGTGCGCTGACTCAACCCCATTTCAGAAAGGAACACGGTGATCGCCGTGCCTGACATGTCAATCGTGCCGATACCGCCCGAGCAGGTCGCGAGCCTGATCGCGGCGCTCACCTCGGACAACGAGATCGTGGAGGAAGCCCTCGACGCGCTGATGGTCTTGGTCCGCCTTAACGACGCCCCGTTGGTCCAGAGGGTGGAGGCGGCCATGCGCTGCGACCTAGATGCGCTCGACTGCCTGCTCGAAGATTTGCATGACCGTCGCGAGCGCGAGCGTCATCAGGTCGAGACACAGCCACAGGACTGGTTCATCACGAGCAGCCCCATAAGAGCCGGGCAATCCCTCCGCGCGACCATGGCCCGTAGACGCACCGATGACGACCTCGCCACCTTCCGGATGGCGCTGCGGGGATGAGCGAAGGAACGGAATACGCCTTCGTCTTTGGCGACGAGGAGCCTCTTGCGGTGTTCCTGACGGCCGCCGTAAGCGAGAACGACACGGTCCGCTCGGCGCTGGACGCCCTCACGGTGGCAGTGCGGGTCGCCGAACCCGAGCTTCTGGAACGGCGACGCGAGGATGCGCGCCGAATTGGCTCGGCTACGAAAAATCGTGGATGTTGCCCGTCCGCTGTTGCAGCAGGAGAATGACAGAAAGCTCGCAAAACGCCTGATGGAGACGGGTCTGGTGACGTGCGGGTCGCAGCGCAATCTCGCCAAGGCCCTTGCGGGTAACATTCCGACTGCACCGCCGGGGAAGCCAAGCCTGCTCGGCCGGTTGTTCGGCCGCAAGTCGGCCTGAAAAATTCGGACCAGTTGACGGCATTATTGCGGTTCTCTATGTTCCGCCATCCTGAAAGAGATTTTGCAGAAGGACACAGGCCATGAGCCCCATCGCCGACCGCATCCGCAACGACAGCATCGCGGCCCGCAAGGCGCGCGATTCCGTCGCGGCTGGCCTGCTGGGCACCGTGCTCGGCGAGATCACCACGCGGGAGAAGAACTTCTCTCCGGCCCGGCCCCTCACCGACGAGGAGGTGGTCGCCGTGGTGCGCAAGTTCCTCAAGGGTGTCGAGGAGACGGCCACCGTACTGGCGAATTCCGGTCGCACCGAGGACATCGCCAAGAACGCCCGCGAGAAGGCCATTCTCGAAGCCTATCTGCCGACGCAGATGACCGAGGACGAGATCGAAGCCTTCGCGCAGGCGAAGAAGGCCGAGGGCCTGAACATGGGCGGCATCATGGCGACCCTCAAGGCCGAGCGTGCGGGCCAGTACGACGGCAAGCTCGCCTCGGCGGTCGTGAAGCGGGTGCTGGCCTGACGGCTGACACCCACCCATCCTGCTCCTTGCCTGTCGTCGAAAGAACCGACATTCATGCTCACATTCCTGATCCGATGGTTCCGTAAGCCCGTTGTCGAGGAACGCACCTCGAACCGGGGCGAGTATCTTTCTGCCGTCGAAATTCGGGAGATCATGCGAGGCCGCCGCCCTGATTGCGGCGGCGGGCTATACGTGGGTCCCGAAGGCGGCGGTACGCGCAACATCGCCTGCGATGGCTGCGGCTCCGAGTTCAACGCCTCGGGCTTCGGTGGCTCGCGCAACACCACGCGCGGCCAGCCTGACCGCGAACGCCTGCGCATGGTGTTCGGCATCGCCCTCGCAGCGACCCCATGACCGGCATCCCGCCACAGGACCTCCGGGTCGAGACCTATGAACCCACCCCGCCGGGCGGCCAGCATGTCGGGGTGCGGACCGGCGTCAAGGTTACGCACCTGCCCACCGGTCTGATCGCCATCTGCAACACGGAGCGGTCGCAGCACCGCAATCGGCAGATCGCCGTGGACATGATCCTCGGCGGCCTGACCTCGCCGGGGTTTCGTTGAGCCATGCTGGATGATTCCTTCCTCGCGGAGCGCATCAGGACCCTGCGCATCGAGCGCGACATCGGCGTCTTGGAGGCGCGCAGGCTGGAACTCCGCGAGGCGCTCGAAAAGGCCATCGCGGAGGCGGCCACGCTGGATGACTTGCGGCCGGTCCTCCTCACCCTTGTCCGGCACGCCAAGTTCTAGGACAGGGGTGACACCAGCATCGCCGCTTGCTTTCAACTGATTTTTCAGGAGGGCATTTTGATGTCTGACACCATTCCTTCCCAAATCACCGGCAGCCATCAACCATGACGCGCTTGCGTTTGATAATCTCCGCATACTGCGTTCTGATGATCGCAGTCATCAGTGTCTCCCCTGATCGGCATGTCCGTGGGTCTGCCTCGCTGGGCATCGGACTGGTTCCTTCGGCCGCTGTTCATGGAGGTCTGCCTGCATGGGCGGTATGACGACGAGATGATCCGGCGCTGCGATGCCGCCTATGAGCGTCGCCGCGCCGTCATCGACAACGGTTACCGTCCGCTGGGGGGGGGGGGCGGTATCTGAGATGCAGCGTGTCATCGCCTTCGTCCTCGGCTTCCTGCTGGGCTACGCGATCTACATCCTATCCGGATGGATCACCGTACTGGCCGCGAAACCCGAAGAACTCAGTGCCTCGGTGCGATGTGTCGTGGAGGGTGCCCGGAATTATCCCGGCGGGCATGTGCGTCAGGAGGATTATACCGTCATGCTGTTGACGCTCTGCACGCATCCTCTGGTCACCAACGCCCCGCACCCCATGCCGTACGGTTTGCCGGGCGAGGCCGATCCTTTTGCCTTTCGCGGATGAGGCTGACCGGATAACGGAGTACGTCGAAATTCGGGAATGGCCGCGAGAAAATCGGTTGACGCGACCAACGCCCCGCACCTAAAAATGCAGTTCAACTAAACCTATTTTGAGGACCTGATTTTGATGTCTGCTTCCACCACGGCTGGCGCCGATGCGGCGCAGCAGGATACCCTTGCCGAGATCATTTCCTCCATGGCCCGCGCAACTGTGCTGCTGCGCTCCACCCTTGGGGCCAATGCACAGGTGCCCGATTTCGCTGCCATGGTGGAAAGTGCGGTCGCCGCTTCGGCAGTGACCCCGCCGAAGCGTCCTCGCGTCCGGCGGTCCGGCGCCGATCTCGTCTCCATCGCCCCGCATCGCCTGCGCGAGGCCCGTGCCGTTCTGAACATGCGCCAGCGTAGCGTCATGGCGGCAACCGGCATCCGCACCGAAGTAATCTCGCAGATCGAGAAGGGCCGGAACGTCCAGATCGACCGCGAGAGCGCGGAGCGGCTGGCAAAGCTGCTGGGCGTCACGCTCGCGCATCTGACCGGCGAGGGCGACCTGATCGGCGGAGCCGACCTGTCGCTGGGCGACCGGCTCCGCATCGCCCGCAAGCGCGCCAACTGGTCGCGCAAGAAGCTCGCCACCGAACTCGGCGTCACGGTGATCCGGGTGCATGACTGGGAGATGGGCTCGCCGGAACTCGCTGAACAGGACCTCGGCCATATCGCCAAGCTGCTCGGTGTGCCTGCCTCCTATCTCGGCAAGGACCGGAAGGAGGCGCAGGCCGCCTAACACCGGCTTGAGCAAGACTGCCGGATCGTCCGAAGAAACCCCGCGTGGCCCGGTCACGCGGGGTTTCTGCTGCCTTCCCGAAAAACACGGGTTGACGAACCGAATTAATCCGGTACGATGAGCCCATCCTGAGGAGCTTGAGGTCGTCCATGAGCCAGCACGCTGAACTCGCCAAGGTCAAGGCCCGTATCAAGGCGCTGAGCGAGAAAACCGTGGATCGCGGCTGCACCGAGGCTGAGGCGCTGGCTGCTGCTGAGATGGTGGGCCGCCTGCTGGAACGCTATGCCCTCACCATGGAGGAGATCGACGTTCGGGCCGAGACCTGTGTGCAGGTCGAGATCAAGACCGGCGGCAAGCGGCGGCGCCCCATCGACCTCAGCGTGACGGCCATCGCCCGGTTCGTGGACTGCAAGGTCTGGTTCACCCAGTCCGGCAGTTACATGTTCTTCGGCCTTGAGCATGACACGGCCATGGCCCGCTACCTCTACGAGGTCGTGGATCGCGCCATCGCGGTCGAGACGGCGGCCTTCAAGCGCAACAGCACGGCGACCGGCGCTGCGCTGCGCATGGCGACCCAGAGCTTCGCGCGCGGCATGGCGCACCGGGTGGCGGTCCGGCTGATGGAGATGCGCAAGGAGCGCGATGCGGAAGTGACCCGCCAGCGCGCCTCGACCGGGACGGCGCTGATGGTCATCAAGGAGCAGATGGTCGAGGACGCCTTCAAGCAGACCTCGATCAAGCTCGTCTCGTGCAAGCACAGGGTGCGGATCAGCAACGGCAGCGCCTACCATCAGGGCTACGAGGCGGGCGCCAAGGTGAATCTGACCCGCCCAGTCGAGCAGGGTGCTGGTCACCAGCGGCTTGCAGCCTGACCATGTATGTACGGGACCTACAGCGGAGCAAGGTCTATGCGTGGGAGAAGCGGGTGGTGAAGCCCCGCGACTCCTCCAAGGTTCCCTTCGCGGCGGTGCAGGGCATGGTGGACGCCATCTGGGCCGATCTTGGCTTGAAATATCCGCCCAAGGTCGTCCCCCTGCCCAAGCAGGCGCGCCGTCATGCGGCCACCGGGACACGTCTGACCTTGGAATTCCCCGAGGAGACCTCGTCATGGATCGTGCTGCACGAGGTGGCGCACGCCCTCTCCTCGGACGCCGAAGGCCGTTCGAACCATCACGGCGCGATCTTTGTCGGCCTCTACATGCAGTTGCTCAACCGCTACATGCGGCTGCCGATGGACTACCTCGCCCATACCCTCACCGAGGCGGGCATCCGCTTCGATCCCGAGGCCAAGCCGATCTTCGTCGATTGAGGCAGGCCGATGGACGAGCCAGACCGCCCTCGGTCCCGCAGGCTTCCGGCAAGACTGGCGACCGAGGCGGTCTTGGGCTGCGTGACCGGCATCATGGCCGGTTTCCTGCTCGTCGAGGGAGTGCCGTGGAGCGCCGTGGCCCATATCACGGGGCTGCAAGCCTTGGTGATCTGGGTCCACTGTTCCCAGCCCTATCGCTCGCTGAACCCCCGCCATTGGGTTTCCGAAGTGGACGGGCACTGCGTCCCATACGGGCCGGACGCCCATTTCCTTGATCCCCGGTGGCCCCCGGTCCCGCGCAAAGCGCGGGTATTCTAACGCGCCAATTGCAGGGTGCGCTGGAATCTCCGCTACCGGGTTGCCTATTTCTCGTCGCAGGAGGATGCGGCGAAATTCAAAATGGTATTTGGATGATGAGCATTTTGAGCGATTGGCCCCGAAGGTTAACCCTCGCGATCTTCGACCTGCTGTTCCGCTGCCATCTGTGGTCCGGTTATGCCGTATCCTGCTCCCGGCTGCTGTGCGTGCGCGACAAGGGCCATGGCCGCATCGTCGCCTTGCGCGAGGATGTTGAGGCGTGGCTGGACGGCACCATGATCGGGCCTTGGCGCCTCACTGGCGGCCCGCCTTATCCTCGCTGGTACATTCGGGTTTCCCGACTGTCGGACCTTGCCATGCTCCGGATGGCCTATCCGGATTTGGAATTGGTGCTGACATGAAACTCGACGCGCTCACCGACTTCCTGTTTCGCCTCTCCCTGCGCTCCGGCTTCTCGATTTCGGCGAAGAATTTGATCGTGCGACGGATGTGCTGGCAGACCGGCATGTCGCATTGGGTGCTGCGGGATGAGGTCAAGGCATGGCTCGATGACTGTTGCGCGGGACCATGGCGTCTCCGTGAACCGCACGGCTTTGCGCTCATTCCGGAACGCTGGTCTCTCGAATTCGCGCGCAAATCCGACCTCGCCATGTTCTGCATAGCGTTCCCCGTTTCATGAGCGCGCTTTCCATTCATCCAAGCGCGTGGCAATATGGCCTTTGACCGTTTGGTCCGGCACAAAGGAACTTATTTCAGATAGGGAAATTCCATGCGGCGATTTCAGTTCGATACCCTACTGCACGAGCACGATGCCCGTTATGGGCGTTACCTCCACGAAGATGATTTCAAGAGCCCCGTCCGCGTTGTCCTGAAACAGGGGCGCCACAAGGGCAAGCTTGGCACGGTCAAGCGCATCTCTGGATCGGAGTTGACCATAGCGGTCGATGGGGTGGAGAAGGAGGTGCGCCTTCCATACTCCAAGGTCGATCTGGTGGATGCCGAGGGCAACCCGATCATCGCGCCCGTGACCGACATGACGGGCCGGACGGTCGAACCCGGCGCCGTGCTCTGCTACTCGGTCAGCGTGGGCGAGAACTCCCATGCCTTGGAGATCGGTCAGGTCCTCGCGGTGAATGAGAGTGGGACGCTGAGCGTTAAGGCGATCATCCGCAATGGCGAGAAGGCCCCCGTTTCGTGGCGCGGCGAGCGACCCAAACTCATCAGCGACCCGGACCGCTGCATCCTCCTGCCACTGGACGCCGAGTTGGTGGCCACATGGCTGCTGACCGAGTTCGAGATGTTCAAGCCCGGCGACATCATCGGTGCGGAGGGATGAAAGCGACCGGCTGGGTGGCTGGAGTTTCACGATCCTTGACGGTCCGCCGCCCCTGTTCCAATAAAAGGCAGTTGCAAGGAACCGAATTAATCGGTACGGGGCTCGCCATGAGCGACAAGACGTTTGATCCGGTCCGGGTCAGCAAATTCATGGCTCTTGTGTTGCGGCACAATCCGGAGGCGGTTGGGCTGACCCTTGACGCTGAGGGTTGGACACCGGTCCCGGACCTGCTGCGGGCGCTCAAGGAACAGGGGTTCCTCTTGTCCCGCTTCGATCTGGAACGCATCGTCGCTGAGGACAGCAAGGGCCGCTATGCCCTGTCGGCGGACAAGCGCCTCATCCGTGCCAATCAGGGCCACAGTGTGGAGGGCGTGCGCCTCGCCTTCCAGCAGGCCGAGCCGCCGGACACGCTCTACCATGGCACGGTGGCGAATTTCATCGAGCCGATCTTCCGCGAGGGCCTGCGCAAGATGCGGAGACATCATGTGCATCTGAGCCCGGACATCGAGACGGCGAGCAAGGTCGGCGGGCGGCGCGGCAACCCCATCATCCTCGCAGTGGATGCCAAGGCGATGCGGGAGAACGGTCACGTCTTTTTCCTGAGCGACAATGGCGTGTGGCTCACCGAGGCGGTGCCGCCGCACTATCTGACCATCATCTGACCGCAAAAACATGGCTTGTCATGACGGAGTTTCGCCGTTATGGCCGCCAAAGCATGACACGAAGCGATTTCGAGATGGCACAGCGGACCCCCGGCGGCGACGCACTCGGCGCACGCATGAAGTCCTACGAGTTCCACGAGACCCAGCGCCGGTTCCTGCCGACGCTTCCGGTCTATGCCAGAATTGATGGCCGGAGTTTCTCGCGCTTCACGAAGGGCATGAACCGCCCTTACGACATTCGCATGACAAATGCGATGATCGAGACGACCAAGCATCTTGTGGCCGAGACCCATGCGCTCATCGGCTACGTGCAGTCGGACGAGATTTCCTTGGTCTGGCACGTGCCTGATCCCAAAGGCAGCATCTTCTTCGACGGCAAGATCATGAAGATGGCGAGCGTGCTTTCCGGGATCGCCACCTCTGCTTTCATGCGCGCCGTCTTGACCTGCGAGGATGTGGAGTTCCGGCGCTACGCCGAGCGACTGCCGCACTTCGACGCCCGCGTCATCCAGCTTCCGAGCCGCGTCGAGGCGGCGAACATGGTGCTGTGGCGGACCATGGATGCGACCAAGAATGCGATCTCGATGGCCGCGCACCACCATTTCTCGCACAAGAGCTTGCAGGGCATGAGTGGCGCCCAGATGCAGGAGCGCCTGTTTCAGGAGGCGGGCGTGAACTTCACCGATTACCCGGCCTTCTTCAGGCAAGGCACCTTCGTGCGCCGGGAGGCGTTCGAGCGCGCCTTCACGGAGGAGGAGCTTGCCCGCATTCCCGAGAAGCACCGCCCCGCGCCCGGCACGATGGTGACGCGCAGCGAGGTCCGGGTCATCGACATGCCGATCTTCTCCAAGGTCGTGAACCGGGTGGAGGTGATCTTCGAGGGCGCCGCTCCCCGCCTCGCCGGGCAGGACGAAGCGGACGATGCCGCTGCGTTTGAGCGGTTCGCGGCCTGACCGTCGCCCGCGACAAATACCGGTATGAGGCTGACCGGTCCCCTTTCAGCCTCGCAACACATTTGGCAAAGCAATTTTGAGCATGTCCCAGACCTTGACCAACACGCCACTTCCCGACGAGGTGCTCATCTCCGTCGTCGCGTCGGATACGGGGTACCCCCGCGAAATCGTTTCCTCCGTCCTGTCGTCGTTCAGGCGCGCGCAGCACATCGCGGATTATCTCTCTGCCGCCGCGCCCGCCTCTCCGGCCGCTCCGGTGGCGCCTGAGGCCTCTGAGGCCCCGAAGGTGATCAACCTCAACGGGGAGGCGCTTATCTCGCTGCCGCCGCAGCGGTCCACCACCCGCGCTCTGTTCACGCCGAGCACCGGCCAGTGGCTTCGTGCCCTGCGTTACGCACAGTCTGGCCGCAATGGCGGGCGGATGTCGCAGACCGAGATGGGCGAGATTCTCGGCGTCCCCCAGAAGCGCATCTCGGATTGGGAAACCGACGCGCTGGACCTGACCCCTGCCGAATGGCGCAGCATCGCGGCCAAGTTCGGCGTTCAGGCGCCGAGGTTTCTGCTGCGCAAGCAGACCGGCAGGAAGATCAGCGCCCTGCTCGACAGCCTGAACGCCTCCGATGATGTGGTTGCCTCGGTGGCCGGGGTCAGCGCCGCCAGCGTGTATGAGTGGCGGCGCGGTCGGTTCACCCCGTCTCCGGAGGCGCAGGACAAGATCATCCGTCACTTCGGCCTGCCGCCGAATGCCTTCTACTTCCTGAACTGATCTGCACGGGTAGATTGGCAGTCCCGGCCCCTAAATACCCGCTGGGACTGCCATCGTAATGCGCAAATTGCCGACGAACACCGAGGTCCATGCGCCAGAGACGGCGGTGCGACTGACCGAAAGAATTCGCGACGAGTATGTCTCCCGGTTCGGGCTGGGTCTGTTTCCGCACACTGCGGCGGCCGTCGCGGAACTCGCGGGTCTCCTTGCGGCCGAGGGGCTGCATGGGCAGATCGTCACCGGGCACTATGACCATCCGTTTCCTTGGCCGGACGAGAGCAACAGCGACGTGACGGGCCATTCGTGGATCGAGATCGAGGGCTTCATACTCGATCCGACGCGCGAACAGTTCGGCGATCTCCCGCTGGTGCTGCCAAGCGATAGCGAGGACGCGGCGGTGTATCGTGCCGCCGAGCGGTACACGTTCTGATCAGTTGAGGGCGCCGTTGAACGGTCCAAGGTCGGCGAGGATCATGCAAACCACCGTAAATGGGTTGACCAGAACCGTATTCAGGCTATAGTCTGGGCATCGAGAGGATAAGGCAGTCGTCATGAGCCACCAGCCTGACCGCTACACCAACCGCAGCCTTGTCAACCCGCAGACCGAGTTCGAGCGTCGTGAGGTCGCCCGCATGGTCGCGAAATGGGCCGAGGCTGTGGTGGTGGACGGGGTGCCCCGGTGGAAGTCGAACAACGCCGTGCCGATGACCGACATGCTCGATGTCTGGAAGCTGCACGGCACGCCCGATATGGAGTTCGACTACGCCAAGGCGGTGGCGACCCGCGCGAGCGAGACGAGCGCCTTTCTGGCCGAGTACCGGAAGCGGGATCGCGGCCCGAGCGCCGAGCAGATGGCCGAGATGCGCGCCGCCTTCGGGGCAGGCGTCACCGTGATGAACATCATCACCGGCCGCAAGACGCGCCTCTGAGGAGAACCCGCTGCGCCGAGTGGCCGCCTGCGGGCATTTGAAGGGAACTGATATGAGTACCCCCGACTATGCGGCGATCCTCGAATGGAATGACGCCAGCGAGGTCGCCATCCGCCGGGAGGCCCTGAACGGCGTGCTGGACGAGTTGCGGGGCGGCCTGACGCGGATATGCGCCGAGGAGAAGGCCGCCCTCATCGCGGCCAAGAAGTCCGGCGATCACAGCCGTTACTCTTTTCTGCACATGCAGGCCAACATTCAGCGAATCGGCGTCGTGGCGATGTGGAACGCCCTCGGGGCCGCTGCGCGCAATATCTCGTGGTGAATGTCTGATGGGCTGGACCCATAGACCGAAGCCGTGGTCGAAGCTCAAGGCGCGTATCGAGGCGCTCTGGGTGCCCGGCCTGCCGCTGGCGATCCACGCCAACGCCTACACCCATCGGACGGACCACGACAGTTACCAGTTGCCCCGCCACTGGTTTCTGCTGGACGGGGAGGTGATCTTCGACTTCCCCGGTCCCTTCATGGTGCCCAACCCGGCTCGCGGCGCGTATATCCACACCTTCGAGGACCTCTACGTCTATCGGGACGAGGCCAGCAAGCCGATCCCGGCCATACCGGGGTGGCGGCATCAGCCCTCGCATATCATCTCCCTGCTGCTGCGTGACTACCTCGACCGGCCGCGCGACCGGCTCATGGAGCCGTTCAAGGACGACTACTGGGAGTTCACGGACATCCTGCGTGCGGCCGACGCCCGGATTGGCAAGGCCCGGCTGCGCGACTGGTCCAAGACCCTCGACGACGGCCATCCCGCCCGCAAGGTGCTGGCGGCCCGTTTCCGGGATGGACTCTGAGATGGACGCCCAGCCTCCGGTTTTCAGGGCCGGTGATCCCGTGCGTATCTCGGCGGTCAGCACCGACCGGTTCGAAGCCTGCGCGCTGCCGTTGTCGGTCGGCACCATCGGCGTGGTCACCGACAGATACGAGCCCCCTCCGGGGAAGGTCGCGGTCCGCTTCAAGGCGGCGGACTTTGGCTACGACATTCCGGAGGTGGTGACGGATGACGAGGTGAACCATGTCTATCGCTTCGTCCCGGTGAGCCATCTCGAACCGGCGTCCGTGCCCGCCCGGCGACCGGAGGAGGTCTACCCGGTCCGGACCTACCGGGTGGCCGACTGCGCGGTGTTCTGCAAGACGCGGGATGCGAATGGCGGCTGTTCCAACATGGCGGCCGGGTTCCCGCTGCTGGTGAACGGCATCGCCATCCGCACCTCCGAGGCCCTGTATCAGGCCATGCGCTTCCCGCACTGGCCGGAGATGCAGGAGAAGATCATCGCGCAGGCCAGTCCCATGGCCGCCAAGGCGGTTTGTGCGCCCTTCCGGGAGGAGCGCAGCCGTCCGGACTGGATGGAGGTCCGGGTGCCCCTGATGGCATGGGTGCTCCGCGTCAAGCTGATCCAGAACTTCGTCAGCTTCGGCGATGTGCTCCTCGCCACGGGCGGGCGGCCCATCGTGGAGCAGAGCTTCAAGGACGATTTCTGGGGCGCCATGCCATGCGGCGCGGGCCTGCTGCGTGGCCGGAATGTCCTCGGTCGCCTCTTGGACGAGCTTTACGCGGCGCTGGTGGCCGATCCCATGTCGCTGACCCGCGTGGAGCCGCCGGTCAGCGGAATGCTGCTCATGGGCCAGCCGATCACCACCATCGAACTCACAGAGGACGTATGACGATCCTGAACGCATCTGATGTGACGCCCGCCAAGCCCGAGGCCCTTGAGTTCTTCGAGGCCCTCGCGGCGGCGCTGGCGGCCGAGGCGAAGCTGACCGATGCCCGCAAGAACGCCTCCGGCTACACCGGGCAGTATTCCACGGCCGATTATGTCGCGGAGGAGCAGGAGGAGTTCAACCGCGCTGCCGACGCGCTCTACGACACGGCAAAGCGCCTGTTCACCCCGCAGAACCCTTAATTCACACCCTGTCCTTTCAGAAGGCCATTTGCAATGCGTCCCCTCTACAACATCAACGGGCTGGTGCATTGGTCCGAGCGCGAGATCAAGGCCCGCGAACGCGTCGTGACGTTTTTCGCTGACGAGGTTGCCGCCTTCTTGCGCGGCCAGAACCGCGCGTGGGAGATCGAGCGCGTCGAGGCACCCATGATGCTCCCGATGGCGCTGGTGAACCCCAACTACGCGCCGGAGGACCTCTGGACCTTCGTGCGGCACGACGAGAACGAGCCGGTGCTGGTCGCGCGGCCGGAGACGACGCCGTCCACCTATGCGTGGATGACGCATCGGCTGGCCTCCCACGACGGCGTGCGGCTGCCCTATTGCTGCTGGCAGGTCGGCAAGAGCTTCCGCGTCGAGCAGGACAAGGTCCTCTCGCATATGCGGCTCAAGGAGTTCTATCAGCAGGAATTCCAGTGCGCCTATAGCGCGGACACGGCGAACGACTATCAGGAGAAGTCCCTTGAGCCGGTGCGCCGGATGATCGCCACCGCCACCGGCCTGCCGACCCGCATCGTGCCCTCCGACCGGCTGCCGGACTACAGCCTCAGGACCATGGACATCGAGGTCGATACCGGCGACCGCTGGATGGAGGTCTGCTCCATCAGCAAGCGCAAGGACTTTCCGGTGAAGAATCGCTTCCAGAACAAGAAAAAGGAATGGATCGAGACCGACGTGCTGGTGCTGGAAATCGCCATCGGTGTGGATCGGGTCGTCTTTGCCGCCGGGATTGCGGAATCCCGCCTCTGAGGTCGGTTGACGAAACGGTGTGTCGGGGTAGCCTGCGGCAAAGGCTGCCCCGACCCCATGCTGGCTGACACGATCATCGCCTTCCCCGACGAGCCCGCCTCGGCGCTTCTCCTGCCGGGGATGCGGGAGAGCTACCGTGCGCTCGGCCGCCGGATCGCCACATCCAACCGGTTCGTATTGAACCGGGATGCGGTCATGCTGGTGCATGACATCGGCGAATCAAAGCCAAGCCGCTTCCTCGCGGCCCTCGATATCTGCCGCCTGCCATTCCCGACCCTGTGGGTCGAGTTTGCCTTCAAGGATCGGACCGACTGGCTGACCTCGATGCGCGCCCGAGGGGTCAGGCTGGTGACACGGGAGGACACGGAGCCGCCCTCCCGGCTCGGCCTTTACATGGAAGCCCTCGACAAGGAGGGCAGGGACATCCTGATCCACCCGGCATGGTCCCATCATGACGGTTCGGTGTCGATCTGCCACCTGACCTTCCGGATCAATACGGGCGAGGCGGGGCCACCCTCGGAGGAGGACCGCGCGCGGGTTCTGGCGGAGTTGGAGAGGGCGCCGCCGCCATGGGCGAAGGACCCGGCCGAGTTGGAAGCTGCCATCCAGATGGAGGCCCGCGTCAAGCACGAGGTGCCGCCCTACCTCATGCCGACATGGGAGGACCTCGAACGCACGCTGGGGCGAACGCCCAAGCTTGAGAACTTGATCGACTTGGCGAGGCACGACCTGCTGGCCGAGTTTCAGTTCGCGCTCGGGTTGCTGACCACGCTGAACAGCCGCAACGTCATCCAGTACGGGCCATCGGTCTCCTACGAGAAGCTGAACAAGGCCCGCGCCAAGCAGAAGAAGCCGCCCCTGCTGGACCACCGGGAGATCAGGCTCAACCTCTCGAAGGTCCAGCGCAACCGGCTGGGAGAGGGCGGTGGAGGAGGCTCGGCGGACCTGCACGCGCACCTCGTTCGGGGACACTTCAAGCTGCGCAAGACCGGGCTCTACTGGTGGAGCCCCTTCGTGCGCGGCTCGCGCGGCGAGGTTCCCAAGACACGCACCTACGTGGTCTCCGTTTGAGCCAAGACGGTGGGAGGCGGCAGGGCGAGGGCCATCACAGCAAGCAGGATTTTCGCATCCTCCTCGGAGGAGGCTTCGGCCCGGTAGCTGGACAGCCACATCCTGCGGGGCGCATCCCACGTATCCTCGTGCGAGTAGGTGATCCACCGGTCTCCGCCCCGGAGATGGAGGATGAATATCGACGCGGCGGTGGAGGGCGGATCGCAGCGCAGGGACACGCTTATCCCGGCGATATCGCACTCCATGACCTCTTTGAATCGGAAGCCTACATGGTTGTTGATCCGCCACGCCAAATCCGCCCAGAATGGCAAATCGCTCTTGCCGAACGGATATTCCAGTGCGGGACCGCTGACCCGCAGCAGATCAGGCATCAGGCCGCCACCGGTTCACGCCACGTCTCGAAGCGCGTCAGCGCCGAGTAGGGCAGGTTGTAGCAATCCGCGCTCACCACCCAGCCATTCGACGGGTCGATATCGCCAACGCGCAGGAAAGTCGCCTGCCTGAAATAGTCGTCCTTGCTGATGATGCCGAGGACATAACCCTTCACATAGGCATTGTCCGGCTTGCGCCGCAGCAGCGAGACGAACACGTAGAAATCCGCCCGCTGATTCGGGTTGTAGTTGGCAACAGAAGCCTCGTACCGGATGCTGGGCGGGACGGTGCGGTCCTTGGTCTTGACCTCGAAGGTTGTGCCTTCGAACTCGATGTCGTGCTGGTAGGTGTTGTGCGAGATGGACCCACCCCACGCCGCCAGTACGACCTCCTCACCGAGAAAGCCCGCAAGATTCCCCTTGCCGCGCCGTATGGAGTTGCGAAGCTCGCCCAAATCGTCCGCCTTGGCCTTGGCTCGTGCGGTCATCTCGGGCGTTATGTCGATTTCAATGAAACCGTCCTCGGTGATGATCATTCTCAAAATGCCGTTCTGAAATAAGCGAAATTCTGAAATCAGTGGTAGTCTAGCGGATCGCGGAATGCCGCGTCGATATTCTCCTGCGGCTCCTCCAAGGGTCGGCCGCCATCGTTGAGGCTATTCGCCTAGGACCACATGCAGGCATTGCCGGGATGGCGCGTCATTCCTCGTCAACCTCGCAGTTCAACTCGACCTCGTGGCCGAGCATCTCAAGCACCTTCTTGAGGAACTGGTCACCATCAAGCTCGTGGTATCCGCCGCTGAAATGCGTGTCGCCGGACCATCTGCCGACCTCCACGCCGTCGATCCGGAGAGTGACGGTGGTCCATTCGTAGTAGCCGCAGTCCTCGCATTCTTCGCCGCCGCTGATGCGGTTGATCTCGATCCTCGCCATGGCGGTTCCTCCTTGCCGGGGGCACCAGCGGCGGGATGCGGGGACTTCGCCCATGCGCTCCGCCGCAGTGCATCGTCATGCTATCGGTTGGCAGATGAAGGCTTACCCGTTCGCAAGCCGTGCAAGCACAACCTGCGCCTGCATCGTCAGCTTCGAAGCATTTCCGAGGGTATCATCCCCATGCCGAAGCCGATGCCATAGGTGCTCGCCTTGGCGGCGGCAGCCTCCAAGCTCTGGGCGCCGATCTTGAGGGTGCTGGCGACGCTCTGGTTCATCGCGGCGCCATAGTTGATCCTTGCAATGCGGAAGGGCAAAACTGGGTGGAATTGATGAACTTCAATTCCTCCATCACCTTGCGGAGGATGTCGGCGCGCAGTTCGCGCTCGGCAGCTTCGATCTGGGCGGCCGGAATGGAGGTGTCCACGGTCACGCCGACGATCTGCAAGCCCTTGCGGCTGGCCTCGCGCGCGGCTGTCGAGATTGAAGTTTTCCCTTTCGCTGACCCGCGCGGTGGCCGTGAGCACGACACGCTCGAAACCCGTGGTGTCGGCGTCACGCTGCATGTTGGAGAACTGCCAGTCAGCGTCGATGAACTTCTTCATCGTCGCACGGATATCGGCGCGCAGCGCCTCCTCGGAGGTGTCCCCCGCGACCAGCGCGTTGATCCGGGCGACGATCTTGACGGTGTCGTTCACCAGCACCTTCTCGGCGCCGACGGAGAATTCGATGGTGTCCTGAATGGGATGGCTCACGGAACTTCCTCAGATGGGCTTCTGAAATGACCCAATGAGTAGCATAGAGCGAAGTCCGGTCGCAATAATCCTCGTGCGAGGCACCAGATTTTGCCGTTCAGACCTCGCAGATGGCAGTGATCATCTCGGGCGGAACCGGACGTGCGACACGGGCCTCCTCACGCCACATGACATCGGCGAGGAATGCATCACGGTTGTCGAACTCGCGTGCATCGGCGGTTTGCTCATCCCACACTATGAACATCCGATCTCGTAGACGGTCGATGGGCTGGCGCCAGATGCACCAGTCCTTGGGGATTTCCACTTCGATGATTACTGGCATGGCCCCGGCATAGCGCGGCAGGAAATGACGGCCAGTGTGGCGTTCAAGAGCGGTCAGCACGTCACCGGCAAGCTCATCGCCGGTCTGGCAAGTGGCTGCGGCATAACTCTCGGTAGCGTCGGAATCAGTGAAAAATAGAGCACCGGCCCCGTATCTGGCGTGGACCGACGCTTATGGATGGCTGATCCGAGCGCGGCTTGCAGGGCGGCATTCAGAAGGCCCGGAGGCCACTGCTCCTCGGGAAGGTAGTCGCGGAGGATGGAGCGGACGTAGCCCTCCATCTGAGCAGATGGAGGCTGTAAACCGTGTTTGCGGATCGCTGGAACGAGAGCACTCGATGTGCCGTGATTCAGGGTAATGGTGGGGCTATCGTCCCACCACTTTCCTTCGCGGAGTATTTCGCGCCGCCGCATCAGAACCTCGACGCGACGAAGCGGAACCGGACACCGACACCGTCATCGCCAAGCAGGACGTTCATCAACTCGTTCTCGCTGTCGAAATTCGCCCTGATCTTGATGCTGCCGGGATCGATGGTTTGCCCACACGCGGACAGAGCGAGAAGCAGAAGGGCCGTGGCGAGGCATCGCATCAGAGGTTTCCTCCCAAGGGAGCCCGGAGGCTACCCAGCATTGCGCGCATGGCCTCGGCCAAGGAACGCGTCTCGACATCGGTGAGCGGGTCCTCGACGACATCGTCGGACCAGTTCTCATCGACCTCGTTGAGGATTTCCGGCCCGAACACCAGCGGGCCGGTGTACGGGTCGAGCTTCGAGGGCTTGATGCCCTTGCCCTCGTAGCTGATCGTGACGTGCGGCTTGTATCCCGGATAATCCCACGAGCATCCGGCATCGTCGATCAGTTCGGCCCACCGCGCGTGCAACCTCGGCTCCGCGAACACGAGGGTGATCGCGTCCTTACCGAGCACCTCGATCCGGCGCTCGCCACCCTCGACCACGAGCTTGTCCTCATGGGGCTTGACCTTGCGCCAATCGACCGGCTCCTTGCTGTACGCAATCGTGACGTGCAGGTCGGCGGCGGGGAGGGTGGAGGTAAAGCCTTGGGACTTCGCCCATGCGCGAAACTGCTCACCGTTCAGGAGGGGGCGCTTGACGTAGAGCGTCCGCAATTTGGGAGCGCCGGAAAACTCGTCGAGCCGCATTGAAATCGCCTTCTGAAAATGGACTGAGATAATGTGGGTATTTACACCAAATTATCGGGTGCGCGCCAGCCCAAATCCGGCAATCGACCGCCTGCTGCGACGACCTGCGTCGCGGCGGCCTCATGAAGCGCGGCGAAAGGCGGGTTGCGATGGAGCCCGGCGTGGTGGGTTGGCCCTACGGGGAGCACCGGGCTTGGCGGCATTGCCAGCCGGGGCCGGGCCACGTGCGACCCGCCCGCCATGGTTCTTGTAGTAGCTCTTGGCATATTCCACGGCCGCATGGCGGTCATTCGGGTTTTGCTGCTGGCCCAGCGCGAGTGCCCGCTGCCAGAGCTTCGGGTTGGTCGGATAGACCCTGCCGGTCGCGGCGCCTGCATTATCCTGCACAGGTGGCTGCGCCGCTTGGGCGGCCTGTGGGGCTTGTGGGGCTTGTGGGGCGGCCTGAGGGGCGGGCTGGACAGCGGACGCCTGCGGCGACGGCTGTGCCGGGGCGGGCTGGTTGCCGGTGTCCTTGGCGGCAAGGCGGCCCTGCAAGGTGGCGGCAACGAAGCTGCCGAGTTTCCGGATGCCGTCCTTGGCGCGTTCGGCGTTGTTCACCACGTCGTTGTACATCTGGTGGTTCGAGGCGATCTCGCTCTGGACGATCCGCTGGGTCTCCCCGGCCGGATCGAACGCCTGATCCGCCAATGTCTGGAAATCCACCAGCGCCTTGGCCGCCCGCGCGTACAGCCTGTCCGTGTTCTCCGAATGTTCGAAGGCCGCCTGCGCCGCCGCGTTCTTGGCGGCATGGAACGCCTTCCACGCCGCCCTGAGCTTCTCGCGCATGTCGCCGTTGACCATGCCCTCGATATTGACAAGGGTCTGGCCGTTGACGGTGTACCGGTACTGCACGTTCCAGAGGCGGTAATGCTGGATCATTTGCAGGGTCTCGGGCGTCGGCAGCATGTTCGCCGCGAGCGCGTTACCAATGGTCTTGATTCCGTATCCCGCCAGCCAGCCGATGGCCGCACCCTTCACGCTCTTGCCGATGGCGGTACTGAGCTTCGAGCCCTTGATGAGTTCGTTGCCGCCCCGCATGATGGCCGCCACGATGGCGCCGCCCGCCGGACCGGCGGCGATGCTGGCGCAGGCTGTCAGCATCCCGATGATGAAGGCTTGCAGGCGCGGGTGCTGCTTGGCCCAGCGCCCGTAGCCCTCGACCGTCGCGGCAAGCCTCGGAAACTTCCGGGCCAGCGTCCCTTTCAGGGCCTCGAAGCGCGCGTCGAAATCCTGCACCGGCTTGGTGTTCTGTAGGAGCGCACCAAGCTGGTTGATCTTGGCGTTGACGGCGGAGGCACTTTTGAACAGGCCCTTGGCCGCGCCCTTGATGGCCTGCCCGATCCCCAGTTCGTCAAGCCGCCCGTGCAGATGCGCCACGACCGCGCGCCCGGCCTGCGGGTGCTCGGTCAGGAGGGCGTCGAGAGCGAGGCGAAGGGACTGGGCCTCCGCGATGAGCGAAAGGACCTGCGGGGAGAGGGCGGGGTCGGAAAAATGCAGGGCACGCATGACGATATTTAGTGGCCGAGGGGCGCGCCGGAGCCCCTCGGCCCCGGCCGTCAGACGAAGGCCCAGACGACGACGAGAATGCCCCAGAACAGCAGCATCCGGAGGGCCTCGGTGAAAAGCAGCATGGCGAAGCCGACTAAACCCTTGGCTTTGACGGATGCCTCGCTTCCGATATTGAAGCCGGAGAACAGGCGAAGTGTCAGCATGATGCCAAATGCCATAGCCATGCCGATGGGGACGGCGCCGAGGGCAACTGCAAAATGGTTCCATGCCCATGCGAGCACGGCGGCCCGGAGGAGGAGGATGAGAAAGACGGCGATGCCTGCGCCGCCGACGACGCCAAGGCCAGCAAAGGCCGACGCGATTTCTCGCTTGAAAGCTTGCATTCTCAAATGTCCTTCTGAAATCGCTAATGGTGTTTGGGGAATTCACTCGTGTGGATTGTTGAATGTCGTCCAACGCAGTTTGAACAAAACGCAGTCGTGAAGGCTGTCGAAAAAGAAGCGGTCACCTGCCAGCATCACCCGTCCCTCGGCTTCCTCCGTGAAATCATGGACCCGTGCGAGGAATGACCACCAAGCTTCCGATTCATGGCTCGGCGGCACTTTCACGCCCCGTGCCTCAAAGGGAAACTCCTCGACGATCCGGCCATGAGTGCGCGCGTCGTTCTTGGTCAGGCGAAAGTGGCGTATCCGCGCTGCTTCGAGCTTTCGCGCGTAATCGACGCTGTCGTCGTGCTGCTTTTTGTCGGCAAGGCCATCATTGCTGGCACCACCATAGATGCCGTAGCCGAATATCCCGTCGAGGTTCCTGTTCTTCCAGCCGTCGTTCAGGACCCGCTGCGGGAGGTCCCTCCATGGCGTACTGGCATTGTTTCCGGGGTTCTCCAACCATTCCCGCAGGTTGGTGTGCCGTAGCTCGGACCACTCGAAATCCGGCAGTGACAGGCTGATGAACCGAAGGATCAGATGTGCGAAATCCACCGGCTTCGGGGCAAAACCACAAGGGTCGCTGTTGCCGAGGCGACTGCAATCCATGCCATAGCGGCGCAGGATCGCGATATGGTAGGCATTGATCCAGTCATCCCCGCGTTCCGTACAGATCGCGTTTGGGTCGTCGGGCTGCCGAGTACCACAGAGATGATCGAGCCAAAAACCGACCCGGTCCGTTTTTGCGAGCCAAAGACCGGTCAGGTCCGTGCTTGCGAGAAAGGCGCGGCGCTGCTCGTCAATCGGGCGATTGGCGTGGTAGACGAACATATCCGACTGACCATGCCCGATCCCCGCCCAGTCCCCGATGACGATGAGGCACTCATGCTCCATCACGGCGTCTCGCGGAGCTTGGCCTCGACATCGGCAAGGATGGACGCCAAATTGGTCCACGCCATTTCCTCGCCGAGGGGGATTTCGATACCAAATTCTTCCTCGATACGAGAAGCGGTCTCGCCGAAATCGAGGGCGTCGAAGCCGAGGTCCTCATCGAGGGTAGTCAACGGGGTTATGGTCGAGGCGTCCTCGATCCCACAAACAGCGGCGAGGATGGACCGGATGCGCGCAAAGGGGGTCACGATGGGGTTTCCTGCTAGGAATCATCCGACGGCTGGTCGCCGTCCACGGAGATCAGGACCTTCTTGTGCTTGGCCTTGCGGCTCCAACCGCCCCGCTGTTCCTCGCGCTCGGCGGTGGACTTGGCGATTTTCGTCCTGAATGCGGGGTCGGTGATGAGCGCCAACGCAAACGGATTGCGCGGCCGGACTGGCTTGCGCTTGGGCGTGCGCATGGGATGCCTCGCAACAACTTTCTCAAACTCGGTTTTGCAGACCATATAATCCGGTCTGTGGCATCAGGCAAGGGGGCTTTGTGACTTACCACATTGTATGCGCAGGGTTGCCGAATTGTCGCCTGCGTACCTAAATGCGACAGGATGTTAGGATAGGGATGGCTGATTGACACGAAATGCACCAAGCCCGATATGAGCCCGAGGAACCATGCCACCACATGTTTTTTTCTTGATGGCCCGGCGACGGTCGCGCATTCGGGATGATTCTCGGAGTATGGTTCATGCCATCAAGGATACGGATGCCTTAAAAATGGACATCGGTGCGATGGACCCGCCTGCACGGATCAAGTTGGGCCTAAAGCCTCGCGTCACCGGCCTTCCGTGGGTAGTTTGGCTGATAAGAAAGCGGGCGGATCAGGAAATCGTCATAGAACTGACCGAAACAGCGGAATATGACGAGAGATCGGCATTGGTGTTTCTCTTGGAACCGACGCTAATCCAATTGTCTGGTCAACCACTTGACTTCAACGAACTTGAGATGCTTGGTGCGTGGGTCCGGAGCAACATGGACCTGATCGAAGCGTATTGGGAATGGACCGTCCCCTCAGGTGCGGAAGCGGTCAAACGCGTCATCAAGGCGAAACCCCGCTGGTGATCCGGCTGCCATAGATCGGCCACGCCTGCGACGCGTCGAGGATGATCCACGCGGTGCTCCCGCCGCCCTCCACTAGGTCTGGGAAACTCACCCCGTCATAGCCTTTGGCGAGAAGCATCGCCGGTACGGCGGTCCGGGGGTCCTGCCCCTTGAATGTCCCGACCAGTTCCCGGAAATCATAGCCCGCCGCGAGGAGGATGACGAGGGCCTCGTCGGGAATACCCTTGAGGTGCCTCGGCGGCAGCACCAGCAACGGGTCCTCGTCGAGGACCAGTGGGCGGACGATGCGCAGGTAGCAGGGGGCGATGGCCGCGCCCGGCGCGTAGAGGTGATAGCCCTCGCCATCGCCCCAGACGGACCGGCGCCGGAACCGCAGACGGTCAAGGTAGGGCGTCACCTCGGGGTCGCCGAGCAGCCGTTCAAGCTCCTCGGGAGTCAGCGCCAGCAACAGACCCTCGGTCGCCGCCTCGGCGGTCCCGAACCGCGTGAGAGGCCCGAAATTCGGCTGTCCGTGTGTGCCGTGATAGCAGACCAGCGGTTCCTGCCGCGCATCCACCACCTTCGAAGCCCCGAACCACGCCCAGAACCGGTGAGAATCGGGCATTTCAACGCGGTGCAGGGATTTTGGTGCCAAGGGCAACATGACGACGGAATGCGGTTTCCAAAAACTATTTATGCGCCTCCCACTTCATTTCGGGTCAGTTGACGACATTCCAACGGTGCGGTAGCGTCGCCGCGTTTGCACACGACGGTCATTTCGATGAACGTATTTTTCCCGACGATTGGAACGCAACTGCGCCTGCTCGATGGCTGGCGCTTCCGCGCCTACGGCGAATACCGCAATGCAAGCCTGTTCTGGGCGCTCGGCATCCAAGTCTCTTGGCGGGACCTCCCCTATGGCGACGATTGTGGCCGCTTCGATATGTACACATTGGAGCCGGGGACCGTCTTGCAGGTGGACCGCATCTATCTCCGCAAGGGGCAAGAGGCATTCGACAGCATCACTTTTCTGATCATCGACAGCCCGGACGAGCGGCTGCTGCCGTGGAAGAAACCGAGTGCGAAGGGCACTTTCGCCAACGGGGCAGTGCGGTTCTGGGTCCGGCTCGGCGACGCCAATGCCATAGTGGGTGAGTTCATCACGGGACACCCCGCTCGCGTTCGCCGCGAGAACAGTCGTCTGCACGAGACTGCGTACCGGTGATGCGCTGCGTGCGCCCCGACAGGGCATGGGCCGGTGCGGCACGGCGGGGTACGCCGTGCTGACCATCTGGGAGATGGAGCCCGTCAGGGGCGGGGGAGGGTGGCAGTTCAGCATCCGGTGGAACGAGGCCGCCGAGTGGAAGGTGGTCCGCCGCTGGCTTGCGGATAATTGCGGCCCGCACGGGAGGATATGGTTCGCCATGTTTTGGGGCGCCTCGGCGGGTTCCGGCGAACATCTGCTCCTCATCGAGGACAAGGCGAAGGCGGCTCTGTTCAAAATGGTCTTTTCCGCGAGTTTCGCGGGGACTTGCGATGATCGTTCTAAAGCCAACGCACGGTCCTGACGATCCGGTGGCCTACATCGTGACCGCGACCTCCTTGGAGGAGGTTGCGGCCGTGCGGGAGTGGTGCGCGTCCTCGCTGCCGCCGGACAGCTACCGAAAGGTTCACTTCGCGTCCTTCAACGGCCGCTCCCGCAGGATCAGCCATCATAAGCTCTCCTTCACCGTCGAAGCCAACGCCGCGCTATTCCTCACCTTCTGGATGCCGGGCTCGGATCAAGCATAGCTGTCCCGCTGCCGAGAAGGCGCGGCGTGGCAGGTCATGCGCGAAGCGCGAAAACCTAAATAGCAGGCCACATAATACACGGCCTGTCCTACGATGCGCTACCGCGAAATCGCCCTGCAAGAAGTCAACGTCCCCCGCAGCCAGTTCAACAAGATCACCAAGGACCCCGCTATTCGCATGGGGTTCGAATGCGAGATGGTGTTCGACATCCCATCCAAAGGCAACAGGGAAACCATCGACCCTGACGAGTATAAATGGGAGCAATTGACCGAATATCTCGACATGAGCGACCGCGTCACGTCGAGCGTTGCCGAAGCCTTTGATGAATGGCTTATCAGGAAAGTCGATGAGGCGTGGCGCGAGCAGGAGGATGAGTACATCCGGCAGTATTGCGAGGATAATGATCTGTTCGAGCGGGATGATGACGGCAACATCATTGATGAGGAGGGGACACTCGATAAGTACCGCGACGAAGCCCGCGAGCAATGGCTGTTCAAGAAGGAACCTTCCATCCTCGACAAGTATGACATGGATGACTGGATCGCCGAGGAATACGGCTCCAACACCCGCGTGATGCAGGAATTCATTATCTCACCGCTTTACGGCTGGGACGAGGAAGGCTTCCGTATCTATACCGAAGATGGGATTAGCAGGTCCGAGGTTTACGAGGAGATCGCCGAAAGCCTGCGCGACCAGATTGGCGTGAGCGTGTCCGTCAACGACAAGTACCACGGTACCAAGAAGGCCGAGCATTCTTGGTATGTCGAGCCTGACAATTCCATCGACGATGATGAGAATGGGACGGCTGGCGAGGTCGTTAGTTCGGTCTACCAACTTGAGGACGGGCTGATCGCCATGAAGCGCCTGTTCGACTGGATGGACGAAAATGGGCACCGGACGAACGAATCTACCGGCCTGCATATCAACCTGAGCATTCAAGGCAAGGGCGCGGAGGACTACGACTTCCTCAAGATGATCATCTTCCACGACGAGAAATATGTCGCGTCGTTGTTCAAGCGCCTCGGCAACACCTACGCCGAGCAGATGCGTACCCTTTTGTTCGGCAAGATTGCGGCTCAATTCGACCAGTTGGGTGCTCGCTCGCTCGACCCGCATCAGATCATGAGTGGTCGCAACCTCGACACGGCGCTCGCCGGGCTCAAGAAGCTCGGCCGCGCCTTAGAGGAAAGCTTCGACAAGTACTGGTCCATCCATTCCCGCCAGAACGGCGTGTTCGAGTTCCGCTCCATGGGGAACGAGGATTACGAAAGCCACTTCGAGGATATCCGCAAGCGGGTCGTCAATATGGCCTACATCATGCGCATCGGCTCCGACCCGAAGCTCCTCGCCAAGGAGTACATCTCAAAGGTCTACGCCATTCTCTCCGCGCGGAGATATGACGATGCCAATGTGAAGGCCGAACTTCCGCCCCAGCTTTCGTCCTTCGCTCGGCTGCTGGCGGGGTATGGGGAGATCATCACGCTTTATCAGAAGCCGCTCGAATTCCTGACGAGTCTCGGTCGGGTCATCATGAAATCCAAAACCCGCCTCACTCCCCAGCAGGTTCACCAGCTTAAAGCCTACACTGTGCGTATGCGCGTGACGCCGCAGGACCTCCGCGAAGTCGTGCCGGATGACCTGTATAACACCATTGCCCGACCACTCGGCTGGCCCCTCGCCATCAGGAACGACGACGAGCGGCAGTCGGTCCTCCCCTTCGCCATGCGCGGCGGGTACCCGTATGCCGATGATGACAAAGGCGCTGAGGACGATTTCGAGGAGCGTGCGCGGGACTGGCAGCGGTACGGACAATATCAGCAGGACATGTTTCCGGACCCGTCGTTGTCCCGGCGGCTATGACGCGACGCGCGGAGGCTAAATAGCGGGTCAACAATTCTGTTGAAAACCCGCTTATGAAGGCCCGTGAAATCCTCCGCGAACTGCAAGCGACGCGTAGCGAATTCAACAACATCCTCAAGCATCCCTCGCTTCGGATCGGCTTCGAGTGCGAGATGATGCTTGCTGTCGAAGGCGAGGCACGCGACGGCTCCCCGGTGGACCCGGACAGCCTGCGATGGTCCGAGCTTCGGGATTACGTCGAATACCGGCAGTCCGCTGTCAACGAGGCATTCAGCGAGTACATCTTTCAGAAGCTTGACGAGGAATGGGGCGAGAAGAAGGACGAATATACCCGCGAATGGTGCGAGCGGTACGGTCTGCTCGATTCTGATGACGAGGAGGAGGACGCGGACGAGATCATCGCGGAGCACGAGGATGATGCTTACGCGGATTTCGTTGAAGAAAATACCGCCGACTTTGAACGCCGCTACGACATGGATGATTTCATCGCGGAAATCTACGGCTCCAACACCAGCTTCATGCGGCAGATGGACATCCAGCCGATCTACGGCTGGAATCGTGACGGCTATATCTACACCGAGGACTACCGGGAGGCGAGCAGCGAGGCCGCGCACGAGGAAGTGGCCTCGGAACTCAGGCACGTCGTCGGCGCCGATGTGGAGGTCAACGACGAATACCACAGCAACAACAAGAGCGAGAACCTGTGGTATGTCGAGCCCGACGCCTCGATCACGGATGATGGCGAGGGCATTCCCGCCGAGGTGGTGAGCGCGGTGTACCCGGTCGGCGAGGGCCTTGAAAAGTTGCGCGCGCTGTTCGACTGGATGGAGCGCCAAGGCCACTCGACCGACAACTCCACCGGCCTGCACATCAACATCAGCATGGAGGGCAAGGGCGCGGAGGATTACGACTTCCTCAAGATGCTGGTCCTGTTCGACGAGAACCACGCCGCCCAATTGTTCGGCCGCCTGAAAAACATGTACACGAAGCCGATGCGCAACCGCCTCATCGACGCGCTGCGCATGATCCTCAGGATCGAGGCCGACACCCCGATGGACTACCGCACGGTCGTGTCAGGGAACGACCTTCGCAGGGCGACGGCTGCCCTCAAGAAGATCGGCAACAGGCTGCGCGACTATTTCGACAAGTATTCCTCGATCAGGGACCGGGGCAACGGCGTATTCGAGTTCCGGGGCATGGGCGGACGTGATTACCACAAGAAGTTCGACACGATCCGCAAGCAGGTCGTCCACATGGCGAACATCGTGCTGGCGGGCGCCGACGAGAATTTTGCCGCCAAGGAGTATGTCACCAAGCTCATCATGCTGCTCGATGATGGCAAGTTCGCCGATGCGACGCCGGGCAGCGGCAAGCGCACGCCAGTGGAAGCCCCGAAGGGACTGACGGCTTTCGCGGCCATCTTCGATATACTACCGGCTCTGGTCGTTGTCTCCGAGGCGCGCCCGGCATGGTTTCTGCGGTCCATCGGCGAGCTTGTCCACGACCGCAAGCTGGCCCTCAACAACATGCAGCGCATCCAGCTTCGTACCTATGTGCTGCGGCACAAGCTTGAGCCCGATGATTTGCATGTCGTCATGCCGAACGACTACTACAACATCATCGCCGACCTCATGGGCTGGCCGCTGGCCCCATCGCCAAATCAGGCTGGGCGCCAGCAGACCAGCGATTCCGGCTCCTCCGATCAGAACGCCCGCTGAGGCGTCTGGCGGCGCAGCCGCGTCGGTTCGACCGTTTCAGGCCGCCTTCACCACCGGCTTCTGGTAGCCCATGAGGACCCGGATCGCCAGTTTGCCGACGAGGAGCAACTCCCGGCTGCCGATGCCCGCCCAGACGCCGACGGGCTTCGGCGGCTCATAGATCGCCCGCCAGCCCTGTGGCCCGTCCCAGACCTTCCAGCGCCCGTCCTGCTGGTCAAACAGGTAGCAGGGGCAGGCGGCGCCGTTATGGCGGTCGATGAACATCTGCGTCGCCCACGCCGTGCCGCCGGAGACCTGCCCGGCGCCGTCGAGACTGGCGACCGCATAGCAGGCGTCGCTCCATGCGACCTGATAGTAGTTGCGGCGAAGGAGATTGCGCACGTACAGCGAGTTCGGTGGGAAGCGGCGCCGGAGGCTGTGGCTGGCGCGCAAGCAATAATCGTCCGCCTCGGCAAGCTGCCTGTCGTTCAGTACGACGATTTCCGAGGCCGGGGCATTCGAGCGGTGCCCTTTAAAGGACCAGTGGAACACCTTGTGACCGGCCATTCCGGCGGTCATGCCCCACATCAGATCGGCGCCATCCGCGCCGCCGCTGAGGCACATATTCGTCGTATCGTCGAGGATCACTGGCGGTCGCCCTCGCCGGGCTCGGTGTCGCAGGGCAACAGGGCGCTGTCGTCGAGGTAGAAGCGGAAGGTGCCCGGATCGTAGGTGTAGAGGTCCGGCGAGCGGTGGATGGTCAGGTCCGGATATTGCGGCGTCGGCCCATCGGACCAATGCGACAGGATTCGCTCCGCGAGCGTATCCGAATAGAACACGTTCCCGATCCAAAAGCCCGGCGGCGTCAGGGACCGCACGATGGGGAGATCGTCTGGCGGCATCGGTATGGCTTCCTCAAATGAGGTTTGTACCATATCAAATCGGTGCTTGCGAACGCAATAATACCGTCGATAAGATGGCGCGTTGCCGCCCGGAAGCGAGGTGCCCGGCAGCCGAACGAAAGCGATTTGAGGATGTGAGTTTTGGAAAAGGACGATCTGCGCGACCGGGTGCTTCATATCGCGTTCGCCATCGCACCCAAGACGGCAAGCGCCAATGAAGGTGTTCAGGCTCGTCAGCCAGATTGAGGGATGTCTGCGCGACGGCCGCGTCCCGATCAGAGGCGCGCATCCCGACGACACCCCGGCCCACTATGCCATCCAGCAGATGCGGTTGCCGCATCCGGTGCGCGGCAAGGTCGCATTCCGCCTATATGATTTCCAGCGCGATCTTGTCCACGCTTTCGAACGGTGTCCCCGGCTGCTGGTGAACGCGGCGCGCCGGATGGGCACGACCTCCTTGCTGGCCGCCTATGCGGTCCACTACGCCCGCAGCAGGGCCAACGAGACGTTGCTGATGCTGACCGACCGGTTCACCTCCGGATTGGCCGAAGCCGTCCTCCGGTTTGCCAAGCAGCGGCAGAGGGACGTGATCACTGTGCGCGAGGACTACGTGCTCTTTGAGGGCGTTTCGCGGATCATCATCCACGAGGCGTCCGGGGCCGCCGTGCGCGGCATGGCGATCAACCTGCTGATGATAGACAATGCCGCCTTCATTCCGCACCACAACGCCCATGAGATGTGGACGATGCTCGCCCCCAGCTTAGCGTTCGGCGGCCGGGCGATCCTCGCCAGCGCCCCGAACCGGCCGAAGGGGCTGTTCTATCGGCTCTGGAACGACATCAGGCGATTGGGGCCGGATGATGCTGCCCTACTTCCTGCATCCCGAATGCGATGAGGCGTTCGAGAGCAGGATGCAGGGCACGCTCGGGCAGCCGGAGTTCAGGCGCGCGTTCTGCTGCGAGTTCGCCGCCTAGCGGATGATCGTCGGGACCACCGGGCTGCGGCTCCGGCGCCGCCGGGCGGGGCGGCGCAGGGCCGGGGACAGCACCTCCTGCTGCGTGAAGTTGTAGGCGCTTTCGAGCGCCGCCGACAGCGCGTTGAGAGGCAGCTTCCAGTCGCGGAACCCCTGCTTGCAGATGTTGTAGTAGTAGGGGGCGGGAGGCGCCTCGTAGCCACCCTCGTTCATCCGGTAGAAGAACGCGGTCTCCCCGGTGCTCTTGATCCGGAATTCGACCTGACGGTAGAAGCCGTGCCGCACGCCCTCATAGAGGTCCAGCGCCTTCTCGTCCTCGGCGGTGACGCTGTAGAGGGCGCCATAGACGCAGGAGCCCTCGCGTGGCTCGATGTCGAGGAATTCGCGGAACACCAGCGCCCATCCACGGATCATCAGCCGCCGCACGGGGATGGCCGTCGGGCAGCGCATCTCCATCTGGGCGAGGTTGAGGTTCGAGCCATAGGCCAGATAAAGGCGGCGGGGCTCCTCCGGGATAGGGTCCTGCTGCTCCATGAAGCGTCCTTTCCTGTTGGCACCGGTATACCACAGGAACTCGGTTCGTCAAATTATTGTTTGGTTCAGGCCGCTGCGAGCGGCAAAGGCGCAGTGGTCCCATAGGCGCGCCGGGACGACCCCAGTGATCATTGAACAGCCACAAGCCCGGCCGTTCATGGCCGGATGAGGCCGTCAAAAGTTTGCGTCGCTGTATCTTCTTGCCAACGGAGAACAGACGTTCGATGATCAAAGGCCATCCGGAGAGGCGCATGATGTGACCAACCGGGACCTCGGTCATTCATGGCCGGGAGGATATCAGGAAAAAGCCCCCCCGTCGCGTTACGACGGGGGCAAGAACATGCCAACACTGATCGGAGATGCCATGCTCCGACCGCGCCATGATGGCTCATGGCGTGTCTTGGAGCAATGGCTCAATGGACCATGAGGCCGTCGCCCTGCATCCCTTCGATCAAGGCGTCGGCATAACGGGGTTCGACCGCGAAGGCGCCGCCGAACCACTGCCAGCCCTCAAGGGAGACATTTGCCTCAACCCAGTCCTTGGCGGCCTGTGTGACCGGTCGGACCATGATGACTGAGCCGTGGTTGGAAACTTCCACGTCGATCTCGGGAGCGGCGGCTTGGGACATTCAGCGGCCTCCTTCGGCCATGAAGGTGGTGGTGAGATTTTCGACGATAGCCTGCGCTTCCTCTGCGCTCTTGCCACTCAGGCGGTAGACTGCTCGGGCATGGACCCGCGCTTTCTCGCCGCCCCGGTCGCGCAGCAATAGGTGCCGGGCGAGGGCGGTGACTGGATCGGGAGACCGGATGATCTGCATGACCTCGGCGGCGGCGATGGGGCGTGCCATGTCCATCAGCGCGAGATCATCCTCCTCGGTGCGCAGCGTCGTCATACTCGGGACCATACCCAGAACAGGAGGATCGCGACCAGCAGGATAAGCAACGGACTGATCCACAGGCTGAACGCCACGCCGTGGCCGGTCGCGGTGCTGTTATACTTGATCAGATGGAACAAATTCGTCCAGTCCATGCTCGGTCCTCGTTTGGTGTGAAAGCTTCGATGGCCTGCCGTGGCTTCGGTCCGGCTCAGCGTCCGGGATCAGGCGTCCTCCTTCGAGGCGGCGTAGAGCGCGGCGGCCTCGTTGAGGAGTTGCAGAAGCTCGGGGTTCTTGACGAAATCCTCGGGGCTGACCGAGCGGTTGGACCCGCCGTGGATCGCCGCGAGGCGCGCGACGATCTCCGCCATCTTCTGGCCGTAGAGGTTGTTCTGGCGCAAGAGGCTGTCCGGCACCATGATGCTGATGGTCTCGCGCTTGCCCGTTTCGAAGGTGCCGGTCAGCTTGCGGACCTTGCAGTAAGTCGTGCCTTGGCTGTCGCTGTAGAACGGGACGACCTCCTCCTCGCTGATCTCGAAGTCACCCGCGTCGAGATCGAGGTACAGGTCCCATTCCTTCTCGCCCGCCAAGCCTCGGGCGGACACATAGAAGTGGCCGCCCCGAGTGAGGTTGACCTTCATGGCGCGGCGCAGCGGCGCCGCGAGCCTGATCTGGGTCACATCCTTCTCGGAGACGTAAACGTCGCCGTGGCGCTCGATCCAACCGCGACCGGTTCTGATCACCACCTCGCCCTTCCGGTAGAATAGAACATCGCGCACCTTGCGGCCGTCGAGCCGGTAGGGACGATACCAAGAGGCGGTACGGTTGATGATCGTGGCGGCCATCCGTCCAATCCCGTTCTGATGGGAGAACCGTACCATCGAAACGCGGTTACGTCAAACTTATTTGTTTGGTCCACGGCGGAGCGAGCCCTTCCGGTGGTCCGGGGACGCGGGTAGAGCGTCGTTCGAGCCCTTTGGATGCCCAGCCGACCCGCAATGGAAGGCCGGGACCCGAGCCAAGCAGGCAAGGCGGTCGTCCGCCCGCCTGTCTCGCTCGCCAAAGTCGGCGTTTCTCAGGACCGGCGGCGGGGCGGGATCGAGAGATCGAGGGGAAGCGTCAGGCCGGTTTGCAGCGGTTGCAGGCTCGGCGGGACGGAGGCGGTGCCGAGCAGGCGCCCCTTGGCATCGAACAGCCACAGCAGGTTGTCCCGATGCTCGATCCGCGCAACCACCCGGTTGCGTACGTCGATGACCTCGGTGGAGTTCGCACCGGCTTCGGCCTGCGCGACAGCGGGGATCAGGGCGACCATGAGGGCCGCTACGGTAAAAATCCGCATACCAAACCTCATTTTGGTGGGGCGCAGCCTACGGCAAGCCGTCGTGGCGTCAATAGCAATGTGGTTCTGAGAACCGATTTATGCGGTTGACCCGCGAGCAGGCATTCGCCACAATCCGGATCATTGCAGAAAGGGTTTTTATGTCATCCAGACGGCTTCAAGAATGCCGGAGCGATGCCTATGCGGTCGAACGTTTGCTTGCGATCACCCAACCGGCGCTCGGCGATCTATATCGCACCTTGCTCGCGGAATCGAGAGAATACCCCTCCCTGATCGTCTGGCCGGAAACCTTACTGTTTGTTGAAGCAGACGGACGAGGGTGGCGCGTCGTCTATCAGGTCAGCGCGGCGCAGAGCACGATCACGCTGTTCCAACATGTCTACACGGAAGTCGGTTATGTGCGCCGCCGTCGCAATGGTCAATGGCTGAGCGGGTCTGGTGAGTTCGTGCGGTTGCGCACCCGGCAGGCGGTGCAGAGCAAGGAGTGCGACGCGGAGAACGGCCTTGCGCTCCGGCAGGGCAGCAGCGGAGGTCTTTTCACGAACCGCAAATATTGCTCCCTCGGCTCATGGTACGATCTCGGTATGACAGGCAACCGGTTCTTCACCGACCGTGCCGATGCCAACGCGTACATTGCGAAGTGGCAGACGCCCTACGACCGGTGGAGCATACCCGAGGCGCCCTAGCCGACCCCGGCTTCGCTGCGGCGAGTCATCCTCATCACATGACGAAAATGCGGCCGACGCAGGCTTGAAGAAGGTCGCGGAACCAGTAGTTCAGTTCATTGGCAAGGCCCGCAAGCAGCCGGTCGAAATCCTCCCGCTCAATGTGTCCGGTCTGCGTCAGGTCGATGAGGCGTCGTCCGCACCGGAAATGGTCCGGCAGCGGGTTGAAGCGCACCTTGCCGGTCGTGATGTACTGAGCCAAGCACTCCAGCAGGAACTCGAACTCGTTGCGGATATTGCGCTCGCGCGCGGAGCGGAATGTGCCGATGGCCTCGTAGAAACCGGTCAGCAGCCTGTCGTTTTCACGGTAGGCAGGACCCTGCGTACGGAGATGCTCGGCCTCGCTCCCCGGCACTCCCCGGCAGCCATAGGCATCGCGGAGAATCTCGGAGGTAACGCGAAATACCGCACTGCGGGCTTCCGTGAACTCCGGCACCTGCCGGTAGCGGGCATTCCGCTGCCAGCGTGACACCGCGTGTCCAAGGCGATGGGCGATGATCCAAGCCGTCATTGGCGCGCGCTCATCACCCTTGTTGTTCGTAAAGATGATGTTCACCGCGTCGTCGCGCAGCTTCAACTCCGGGAAGGTCTTGGGCATGTTCTCCGCAAGCCACTCCGGCGTCACCTCACCGATCTCCGTATGTCGGTTGGCTTCGGGGCTGTTCACGAAGTACATGTTGAAGGGCACTTCGGTGTTGCGCCACTTGTGGATGATCTTGGCCTGCGCCTTCGGATTCGTCAGGAGTTTGCGGTCCTGCTCGTGGCGGAAAGAGGAGGACCTCTCCCAATTCCCGAGCAGGGTGAAGTCCTCGATGGGAGCCTCGGACAGGAACATCTCGTTAAGAAGCATCGGCACAATCCCGGCATGGACCTTGGATATTTAGCACCGGGGCTGCACCCGCCGGGTTAGGCCGCCTCCTGCCGCAGGCGGGACATCACCGAGAGGTTCGGGAAATCCTCATCGAACAGGATCACTTGGTATCGGTAGCGCCCGTCGCCGCCCACCCCGTTGCAGAGGTTGATGCCGGTCTCCGCGAACAAATCCCTCGTAATGCAGTAATGGTCGCCCTTGGCCCGGAAGATCAACCGTCCATACCATCCTGATGAGGCCACATCCCGGTCTGTCGGCTGGCCGAGCGGAGCGTGGTTGTTATGGCGGATGGCCTCACGCCACTCCATGTCCTTGAACTCGACGTGCCGGATGAAGAAAAAGGGCGGGATCAGGTTCGGCTCGCCCTGCCGCCACCCGATGGCATTATGATAGGCAGCCCGTACCGCCAGCATGGTGCTGTTGGCGACGATCCACTCGGCGATGTCCTCGAAGCTGGACTGGCACCGAAGCTCGCTGGTGGCGGCCCGCACGAAATCAACGGCCTTCCGGCGCATGAACCGCTCGCTCGCGACCTCGCGGAGATGCTGACGGTATTCGTCGAGGTCCTCGAACAGCTTGCCCGTCTTGGGGCACTTCCACATCCGGACCTGCGGCATCGACGGCTCCTGAAATCGCATTCTGGCCGTACTCTGCCATAGGAGCGATGAACGTCAAGAAAGAAGTTCTACGAAACTGCATTCTGCCGCGATAGCGCGGGCGGCGTCGAGGCCGACGGCCTTCCCTCCGGCGAGCATCACCATCGCTGCGCCTTCCTCATTGAGCAGGAGACTGCCGAGCGGGACGATCCGGTAATTCGCGGGCGAGACTCCGATCCGCGAAAGACGCTCGGCACAGCCCTCGGGATCGAAATCCCTGACCGGACGCCCGGACACCACGACATCCTTATGATCAACCAGCGCCAGATGGGACCACAACACCGCGTCGTGCGGGCGGAGAGCCTCGATGAGCATCTCCGGCGTGACGGGCACTTCGCTGAATGCCGATCAGATATTTGAGCCCGGACCTATCAGGTTGACGAACACGCTGAATAGATGTAGTGTCGCAACGTGAGTCAGCAGTCCATGTCCCTCCGTGCCTTCAACGCCATGTTCCCCGACGAGGACGCCGCTCGGGCGTGGTTCGAGCACGCCCGGTGGCCGAACGGCCCTGAGTGCTACCACTGCGGCCTCGTCGGCAAGGCGTGGTGGATCGGGACGAAGCGGGTCTGGTGCTGCTCGGGTTGCCGGAAGCACTTCTCGGTCACGGCGGGGACGCCGATGCACCGGACGCATTTGCCCCTGCTGACATGGTTGCAGGCGTTCTACCTGATTGTGGCATCCAGCAAGGGTATCAGCGCGGTCAAGTTGGGCGAGATGTTGGGCGTCTCATACCCGACCGCATGGCACCTCGGGCACCGCATCCGGGCAATGATGGCCGAAGCCAATCCCATTCTCGCCGGGGTGGTCGAGATTGACGAGATGTATGCGGGTGCGCCGCCCCGGAAGCGGGCCAAGCCGTCCCGTGACCACGACGACAGCGAGCCGCCGCCCGCCAACCCGAAAGGACGGGGCACCAAGCGCCCGCTCGTTCTCGTGGCCGCCGAACGTGGCGGAGATGTGGTGGCGAAGGTCATCCCGACGCACGGCAAGGCCGCGATTTCTGAGGCACTGGACGGGGTGGTGGACCCGAAGGCCACGGTGATGACGGACGGCCTCCCGGCCTACAAGCACATCGGCAAGAACCAGCCTCACCTCTCGGTCAATCACTCCGACCGCGAGTATGCCCGCACCGATGAGGCGACAGGGCACCGGGTTCACGTCAACCGGGTCGAATCCTTCAACGGCTTCATGCGCCGCGCCGTCATCGGCGTCTGGCACCAGATCAGCGTCAAGCACCTCGGCAGGTATGCCAGCGAGGCCACCTTCCGCTGGAACCGCAAGGGTGACGCCTGCCTCGACCGGATGACGCAGATGGTCCGCAACGGCGAAGGGCGGTTGCTGTCCTACGGCTTCGTCACGGCGAAAGCGGCCTGATGGCACGCAAGCGCCCCGAACACCCGCCGGTCCACCGCACCGACCTCCTGCCGTCGAACTTGACGGCGGGTAAGCGGGCGAAGGTGCTGGACCTGCTGGCGGCGTATCGCCGGGGCGCGGTGTTGCTAGGGCGCGAGCAGTGGCGGCTGTTCTTCGAGACGGGCCGGTTCAACAAGAACCACGACGTGGACAAGACGACCTTCGCCGCCGTCATCGGCGCGGCGAACCGGGTCCAGATGTGCCGGTATCAGGTCGTCGGCCAGTTGCAGGGCTGGATCAGCAACCGCGCCAACGAATTCCGCGACGCGGTGAACCGGAGCACCCTGCCGCCCGACACCAAGCACATGCTCCACGTCGTGAACCGCATGGGAGCGTGGTTCCTCCGGGCGGACATCGCCATGAAGGACACCGGGGAAATTATCCCCGGCGACGTGCGGCGACTGGCGCGGTCCATCATGCGGCATGTCATGGGGCGGCACCGCAGGCCGGACCTGTCCCGCATCTCCATGCGCCTCGACCACCGGGCCGCCTGCCTCGCGGCCCCGACCAAGGCCACGCAGGGCGGCAAGGTCGGCTGGTGGGTCAACCTGTCCACCATGGAGCCGGGCCGGAAAATCGCCGTCCCGCTGCTGACCTACGACTACCATGCGGAGCGGCCGGGTCGTGTCACCAACGGCGTGCAGGTCAATCTGAACCGCGAGGGGCGGCTGACCTTCGGCGTCGTCACCGACATGGGCGAGGCGTGCGCCAAGTCGCGTGCTGACTACAATGGTCACGGCGTCATCGCGCTCGACTTCGGCCTCTCCACACTATTCGCCACCTCCGAGGGCCAGTTGCTCGGGCAGGGCTGGCTCAGGCGCCTGCGGCGCTACGACGCCCTGCTCACGATGATCGCCGCCAGCCAGCAGCGGGCCGGGAAGAAGCCCCGCGACAGCAAGCGGTATCGGGCGCTGGTCGAGGACGTGCGCGGGTTCCTCCGCACCGAGGTCGGCCGCGTCCTGAACCACCTCGTGGCGCAGGGGCGCCCGAAGGAACTGGTTCTTGAGCGGCTGGACTTCCGCAACCCGGACCTGTCCCGACGCCTGAACGCCATCCTGCGGAACTGCGGCAGGTCCGTCATCCAGTCGAAATTGGCCGACATCGAACAGCGGTTCGGCATCACGTCCACCGAGGTCAACCCGGCCTATTCGTCGCAGACCTGCAACGCCTGCGGCTACGTGGACAAGCGCAATCGCCCATCACAAGGCACCTTCCGGTGCCTGTGGTGCGGCCACACCAAGCACGCCGACCTCAATGCGGCACCCAACATCGGCCAGCGCCGTGCGCTGGCTATCGGTTCGGTGTTCCAGTCGAAGGCGTCTGTCCTTGCCGAAGTCGTGCGCGCCTTCGGGGAGCGACGTGTCCGGTCCATGCGGCCGGGCAGAACCGGGAGCAGGGGTGCCCCCGCCGACCCACGAATGACGAACCCTTACTTCGGTGGGGTGTCGCTGGCCGTGGTGAGGTCATCCAAACGCCGCGAGGCGTCCGTGAAATCAGGGACGACACCAGCCCTAGTGGCTGCGTGATCTAACCTGATAGTGCCCTTTGAGCCGACGAAGCAGAACGGCGCGACCGGAAGCGTCATCGACGGCCAGCATGGTATATCGGAAGTCCGGATCGTCGAGCAGCGGGCGCACCACGGTATACGCGGTCGGACCACGTCAGCGGCGTTGCATCAGCAGGCGCGACGAAATCCTGAGCGTTCGAGGACCAGTAGCGGCCCGTGGCGAGATCGATGAAATAGTACAAATTCAAGATGGGAGCCGGTATGAACGATCTCATCGAAACCTGCATGGAAAGAAAGGCAATCCTCGTCGGCCTGCTTCCTGACGACAGGATCGACAACGGGGTCGCCTATGCATCCATGTTCTTCCTCACGCAGCGCGTCGCTGCTGCTTGAGCTTGGCCCGCGCCATCAGATAGTCCCGCACACCCACGGAAGCCTGTAACCGGTCCGAGGCGAGGGCGGTCCGGACCTCCCGGTCGGTAAAGTCCAAGCCGGTTTCACGCCGCAGCGCCTCCTAATTCGGTGCGAGCGCGGGATTAAGCCCCGCTGATAAATAGGGTTGCGGGCTAGACTGGAAGTAGTGCCAGCTTGGGCTCATAACCCAACGATGGGGGTGCAAGTCCCCCGCCCGCATCCAAGCCTCCCTTGACGGCCTGCCGCAAACCGAGATAAGTCGGTTCTCAAAACTCCATTTTGAGAAGGCATTCGTCATGGATACCAAGAAATTCTGGCTCGCCATCGCCGCGCTGGTCGCGGTGACCATCATCACCTGTAGCGGGTTCTCCGATCTGCGCGACCGTGCGCGATATGAGGCGGTCGCACGGCTCATCGAACGCGGCACCGATCCCTTCGTGGCGCGCTGCGCCGTCTTGGGCAGCATGGACGACGGTTCCCGTTATTGCGCACCGCTGGGACGGTGACGATGGCATTGATCCAACTCAATGAATTCCAGCCTAGCGGACCGCGCGATCCTAAATTCTACTTCCCCGATGCGTATTGGGACAGCCGGTCGGGCACCGGACGTTGGCATTTCACCGTCGAGTCCGGGTACCCGTACGCACTGTACATGCACAAGGATCGCTTCGACGAATTCCGCGAGGGCCACAAATGCGGCGCGCTGCGGGTGGACATCCGGCGCTTCGTCGAACGCCATCTCGAAGGCGACGTGATCCTCGTCTATCGGGACAAGAGCTACTCGTACCTACCGAAACCCAACAAGTACGACGCCTATCCCGAGCGGCGGCACGTCAACCACGGCTACTGGCAGTTCAATTTCGAAACCGAGGCCGACCTCCTGCATTTCAAGATGCGCTTCGGCGAGCATCTCGACGAAGTCAACGACCGCCATCCCGACTATACGTGGGTGGACGAGGAGACGGTTACGAAATGGTGAGCCCGGCCATCAGGAGGCAGGATTGGCCGCGAGCATGAGCTTCCAGAAGCCCGGACCGTACTCGCCGTCGATGCTCAACAGCCATTCGCGGCCGTTCCAGCGCAACTGACGCCCCTTGTTCCGGTTGAGGACGAACTGTGGCTCCGCGACCTCGGCCGATTTGAACGCCACCGTCCATTGCCCCTCGCGGTACTCGATGATGTCGTGCTCGCGGGCGGAGAATTGACCCCATGCGAGGCTCGGGGCGACATCCCCCACGAGCAGGTACCGGATGCCCTCGACCGGGGCCGGGAGGCCGGAGCCGGGGGCGGTGCGCACCGGGTCGATGATGGCGTCCACGGCGGGCAGCGTGTTCGCGGGCAGGGTCTCGGGGTCGATCTGCCAGCGGAGCTTGTTCGGCGCAGCGGCATCGAGGGTGATCAGGCCGGTGATCAGGTCCTCGGCCTCGATATCCTCGGTGCCATTGAGCGCAATGCGGCTCTGGCCCGGAACGAACAGGCCGTATTCCTCGAACAGGCGCTTCCACGAGAGGGGTTCGCCGTCCTCGCCGGTCTCGCCGCCATGGCCGTTCAGAAGGGTCAGCACGTCGCCATCCACCAGCAAACGATGGTTGTGCGGCGTGGTGACGTGCTGCGCCAGCAGCGCCTTCTTCATCATCCGGCCATCCGCGCCCCCGCGCCCACCCTCGAAGATGTTCGTCACGATTGCCTGAATGATCTTCTGCTGCTTCACCTTGGCGGGCGGGCTCAGCCAGATCGGCACGTTCAGCGTGATCGTCATGATGTCGATGTCGGATTCGGTTCCGACAGGGATGGAGCGCGAGGTCCAGCTAATGTCCTCGACCGAAATCGTCGTGAGCGCCGTCCAGTCCAGCGCGTTGCTGCTGTTCTGGATGTCGAAGGTCGGATAGATGATCGTGAGAATCTGTTCGGCCAACTGGTGCTTCTGATCGAGATTGCTCGTCCAGAGATCGACCTGCACCGTCATGAGGAACGGGCGCGGCATGAGCCGCTGCACCGAATAGCTGTTGCCCTTTTCGCCCGTGTACCGGCCACTTGGATCGATGGCGCGCTCGGTCACCTGCAAGGTGTCCACGAAGCCCGGATACTGCACGTCGTCGCGCCGACCGGTGAGGCCAGTCTGGTACACCGTGATCATCGGGACGGTCAGGAGCGTGTTCTCCGAGAGATTCCGCATGATGTGGCCCACCATGCGGTCGGTCTTGGCGAGCGTGCATGGCACCGTCATAAGCTGCGGCGCCGCGCCGTTGCGCGAGCCGGTCATGTACTGGAAGCCCGAAAAAGCGCCGACGATCTGTTCCAGATAACGACGCATCGAGGCGTCGTACCAGTAGTCCAAGTTATGGATTGCCATGCTGGTATGTCTCCCCGACGGCGTCCTTATGGCGCCTGCGGCGGGCGTCCGGGCTCGCGATCCCGCATCCCGAGCTTCGCCTCAAGCTCCGCTATGCGGGCTAAGGCATGGCGCAGCGCCGCGTGCAGGTAGGGGATGGCTTCCAGATAGTTGATGCTCAGGCCGACATCGGCCGGGCTGGTGAACCCGTCCACATCGGTGACCTCAGGCAGCCCGGCGTGCCGGTGCGGCTCCACCATGTGGGCATAGTCGCCGGATTTGGCGACTTCCTGCGCGATGTAGCCGGACTTCAACTCGCCCGAGGCATCGTCCTTCAAATGGAAGGTCTTGGGGGACACCCGGCGGACGAAATCCACGCCCTCCGCATCGGTGATGTCCTTGATATCCGTCTTGTAGCGTTCGTCGGAATAGGCATTGAATTCCAGCGCGATGGCCCGGTGCTCGGTGTGCAGGCCGACCGGCACGGAAACCGAGCCGCTGAAGAAGCCGGTGGGCGCCGAGGAATTGCCGCTGACGTATCCGTAGTTGCTGACGTTGATGACTTCGCCGGTCGGGACGTAGAACCGGCCGCCCTTGGTCAGGAACGCCCGGCCGGTGCCGCCGCCGGTCGTAAAGGCCAATTGGTTGCCATCGGCGTCGATATGCGTGGTGTCGGCATCCGCCCTTCCGACGATGCCGCACCGGGTCAACCCATCCGGACCATAGAAGGCGAGATGGCCGGAGTAGGACGCATCTCCCGGTACGAGGCGAACATCGCCCGACGCGGCTGCATGGGCTCGCAGGACCATGCCGAAGTTGGCGATCTGGTTGCCCGTGGCATCGCCCACGTAGAGATTGCCCAGCGCATCGATGGAAAGGCGGGTGCGGCCCGAGGTGTCATCGGCCAGATGGAGGGTGCCATTGATGCGCGTTGAAAGCGACCAAGTACGCAGCGCGTTCGGATTGGTATTGGCGATGCTGATCGCCGCGTTCCGCCACGTCGTGCCGTTGCCCGGATCGGTTTCGGATACCTCGCCGCCGTCCCCCGCGACGGCAAGCTGATAGGCCGGTGCATTGGTGCCGATCCCGAGCTTGCCGTTCGAGGCCAGCGTCATGCGCGTCGTATTGCTGGTCAGGAAATTGATGGCGCCAGCGAGGGCGTTGATGTTCAGCGCATTGTTGGTGGTAATGGTCAGAGCGGCGTAGCGCGAACCATTCTTGCGCAGGTCGAGGGCGCCGCCGTTCGCCGGATGATCGAGGGTGAGGATGGTCTGGCCACTGGCGGTCGGAATGACGGTGCTGCCGATGGTGACGTTGCCGTTGCCGACGAAGATTGACCCCATGGCGGAGATCGCTTCCACGACATTGGTGCCGTCGCAGTGGACGGTGCGCGCCATGCCGCTCTCGACCGACACCGTGGCGCCGCCGTTGAGCACGCGGAGGATCACCGGATAGCCGCCCGTCGTGTTGTTGCGGATGGTCAGGGCGGTTTTCTGCACCCCGGCCAAGAGATTGACGTAGCGGTAGCCCGTCAGGGACCCGGTCAGGACAATCATGCCATTCGCCTGCTGGCTCGCGGTCAGGGACAGGTCGGCGTCCGACATGGCGATAGTGAGGAAGGCAGGCGCGCCGGGCGTGACATTGGTCGCGCCCGTGATCCGTCCCTTGGCGTCCACGACGACCGTGTTGTAGGTGCCGGGAACTACGCCCGTGTCGCGCAGGGTGGTTGCGATGGTGGTACCGCCGCTTCCGGTCACATCCCCTGTCAGGGTGATGGTGGGATTCGTGCCGCCGGTCACCCGACCCTTGGCATCGACCACCACCGAACGATAGGTTCCAGCGGTGACTCCGGTGGCGACAAGGGTGAGGGTGATGGTACGGTTCGCGGTGCCGTCGAAGCTGATCGAACCGGTTGCGTCGCCAGCCAGTGCAAGAGTGCGCGCGGTAGCGAGCTTCGTGGCAGTGGCGGCATTGCCATCGAGTGCGCCTTTGAAAGTCGGTGCCTGTACACTCGTGGCTGAAATGATGTCGGCGTCCGACTCGATGCCGTCCCTGACGCGGAGCTTTTTGTTCGACATGGCTTCCTCAAATCCTGCGCAGTCGCGCCTCAAAAACCGAACTTATTTAGCCCGGACTGGGATGCATTGGTTCGGCTGGCAAGCTACGCGCAGGACGGAGGGCCAGATATCCAGAGGCATCAGATGCCAAGCAGACGCTTGGCCTTGGCGTAGAGGGCCTGACGGTCGGCGAGACCGTTGGTGCCCCCGTTGATGCGCCGGGTCAGCGTCACGAAGTCTCCCCGGTCGGCAAGGGCATTCAAGGCATTGTCGGCCCAGAACCAGCCCGCGCTCATGCAGGCCCCCTCCGGTGTTTCAAGATAGGCGATGGCGTCGTCGAGCGACATCTCCATAGCGGCGGCGAACCGCTCATAGTTCTGCCTGCCGGTAAGCTGAATCGCACCGCGACCGCAAAACTTGTAGCCGTCTCCGCTCGCCTCGTCGCCATTGCCCATGCGGTTGGCGTAGATGCGGGAGCCGATCTTCGCGGGCTTACGGGCGTAGCTCTCGGCGAGCGCGCGGGTCGGGAAATACTTCGGAAACACCCGGAGCAGCGCGTCGGACGAGTAATTCAGGTTCTCTTTGAGATAGCGGAACCCACCGCTCTCGTGGCCAACCTGCGCGAGAAAAGCAGCGAGACGCGCCTTGGTGTTGATGCCGTACTTTGCACAAACCTTCGTAAGAGGCGCAACGAACGCTTCTGGATTGGGAAGCGCGGGAAACAGACCGCGCAGCAGGGAAGCAGTGATCATAACGTGCGTCCAAATCAACTTGGCGCACGTATTTATTTTTGTGGTTTGCGGGACCGGGATCGCCCGGTCCCGCAAGACTTACTGCTCGGAAACCTCGGTCTTTGGATCGGCCGTGCTGTCCGCCGGGGTCGTCCGTACGCGGCTAAAGACAGCGATGAGGCCGCCGACGACGCTGACGCCCTGCATGATCAGGTCAACAAGGGCGTTCTGCACATCGGGGTAGATCACATGCCCGGTGAGGAGGGCGATGGAGGACAGCATGGCAATCAGGCCGCCCCACACGGCGCGGCTGGTGTACCAAGGCTTCGTCGGATCGAATTCCATGAAATGGTCTCCTGAAATGGGTTCGGAGACCGTATTTACGGGGTCCTTCGGCGCTTTGAGGGAGGTGAGAATGCGCCGGGGGCCGGGCGTTACTCCGGCATAGGGATTTTCCGATATTTCAGGCGGACGGCCACTCCGGCGTCCCGACGACCGCTACCCGCCCCTTTAGGGGACTTGAGGGGGTGGATGTGTGCAAACCCCCTGTACCCTCGACGGTCTCTTGGCCGATTGCACTGGGATCGGCCTCACCCTCGCGTCACCACCGACTTGGTTAATAGCGTGTCTACTTCCCACGCCGCCCCGGCGCATGATCGCATTGTACCGGAAGGGTGGCGCGACTTTCAAGGTGCGCGTTTCGCCCAGACCCGGTTCGCCCAGACCCGGTTCGCCTCCGCCTCACGCAGATGGAATTCCGCATCCGGGCCACCCTCGGCCGCCTTGCGGCGGTGATATGCCTCGGCCTCGGTCATGCTCAGTTCACGATAGGTCCACCAGCCCTTGAAAACGATGCGCAAAGGCGGTGGGACGATGTGCGTGTGCGGCATGGCTCAGAAATCCGCCCTCGGCCTGACCGCCTTCGAGAGGTTGACCTTCTCGGGTGCCTCGGTGCCATCCTGATGGTGCGCGGTCGCGTCGTTGTTGATGAAGCTCTTGAGCAGGCGGTGCGCGACGCTCCAATCGGTCTGGCGGTAGTCCACCTCCTGAATCACCCAGCGGTCCTCGGCGCGGCGGAACAAGGTCGGCGGGTCGTAGTCGGTGCGCAGGTAGAACTCGCCGAGCCCCGCATCTTTGGGGAACTGGGTGCCGGAGCCAAGAAGCTGCGCGCCGTTCGGGGGCACGCCGTCGCCCGCGAAAATCCACGGGTTCTCGTAGTTGTTCGAGCCCGGCACCATGTAGAAATGCTGCGTCTCGAAATACCGCCTCGGCACGCTCGCCTTGGCCTGCTCGACAATCGCCTCGTTGAGGCCAAGCTCGTTCGCCATGCTGGTCATCAGGTCGCCGATGCGGCCCTGATCGAAGCCAAAGGGGTTTTGCGCCTGCTTGTCGAGGATGTCGGCATATTCCTGCGCGCCCGGCATCGGCGTGACCTTGACGCGCCAGATATGCGGCCACCATGTCGCGCTATAGCCATCGCTCGCCCGGTTGGCGTCCTCGACGACGTAGAATTTGTTGATGGCGGGCGCTTTCGGATCGAGCAGCACGTCGTCACGCTCGTGCGGGAGTTCCAGCACATCGCCCGGCATCAGCTTGCGGCCGAGCACGGCGATCATGTCGTTGAGGTGGAACTCGATGAATTTGGTGTCGTTCTGCAAAAAGAGGCCGAACTGGCGCAGGTCGAAATCGGCGTCGCCGACATTGTAGATGGCGCGAAGCTCGTAGACCGTGTCGCTGTACTTCCGGTCGCGGTTCTCAAGAAACAGCACGTCCTGAATGCTGGTGACGTTGGACTGGTTGGTCACCTGACCCTGCTCCCCGGCCGCGCCGGGCGTGTAGACGCCATCCGGTTGTTCGTGCGGGCCGAGATAGAGATGAACGTAGGCGGCGGTACCGCTCGCGCCGAAATACTCCGACACCGTGCGGTCGATGAATTTGTAATCGGCTCCTTTGCGGCCGGACGCCCAAAGACTCAAGCGGGGCAATTGCGCACCTATGAAAGGGGGTTAGACCTATTTAGGCCCGGCGAAATCCCTTGCCGGAAATGGCATTTGTACTAGGCTAAGCTCGCCCAGAAGGAACCGCTGATGCCTCGTTACCGGTTCGCTCGCGCCTGCCTCGACGATGACCCGCTGCGTCCGATCCTGCTTTGGCGCATCCTGCGCTACGTGATCCGGAACTCCGCCCCGGACCACCATGTCTCGGATTTGGGCCGACTTCTGTCTCGTGGTGCCCAAGGCGGAGGCCGCCTTGCTGGCGCTGTTCCGTAGCAATATCCTGCATAATGCGTGAGGCCGCGCGCATCATTTGCCCGGCTGCATTCGGTCGCCGAGGAGGCTTCATGAAACGGTACACCGTGGCGCACGATCATCCGTTGGCGCTGATGTTCGCGCCCATGCCACCCGATCCGCCAGCCTTCGAATTCTTGGAACCCGATATTCCCCCGAGGCCCGCCATTCTGCTGGACGAAAACGGCAAGGCGGCGGGGCCGCAGGACGTGGGACTGTGGTTCCCGGACCACCCGGATGGACCGGACGCCTTCTGGGTGCGCCTGCTGCGCGCCGTGGAGAATGAGCCGGGCTGCGCGGTGCTAATCGGCAGGCCCGAGGCGGTCACGGCGCGCTACGACACGCTAGGCCCCGGCGCCCGGACCATCTGTGCGAACCCGTGGGTCGTGGTCGTCCCAAACGGGGATATGGGTGGGCCGGAACGCGAGGCTTGCCCCTCGGCACCGGCCGCCCGCGACGAGGTCATGGTCCGGCCTGCGCGGTCCGCTGCTCGGCTTTGAGGGCTTCCCATTCGCGCCGGACCGCATCAAGGTCCTTGTGGTCGATGCCCTTCGCGTCCACGCGCTTGAGGAGCGTGAGGTTCGTCTCGGCGGTCAAGACGCCCGTGATGGCGATCCAACCGGAAGGAATGCTGCCGATCTTCATGGTCGGCCCTCCTCAGCGGCGTACCGTGGTGCGCCCGGTGAGGCGCCCGGCGGGGTCATAGGTCTCGATGGTGTCGCCCCGGCGTACGCTGCGCCCGGTGAGGCGCCCGGCCGGGTCATAGTACCGGGTGGTATTCCCGTCCTCCACCGCACGGCCCTGCAAGCGCCCGGCGGGATCATAGAAGCGCGTGGTGTTGCCGCTGCTTTGGGCGCGTCCCTCAAGGTGCCCCGCCGGGTCGTAGAAGCGACGGGTATCGTCATCCTCGACGGCACGGCCGGTGTTCCGCCCGGCCGGGTCGTAGAAGCGCGTAACGCCGTCCCGCTCGATGGCCCGCCCCGTCTGGCGGCCAGCCGGGTCACGGAACTCGAAGGTAGTCTGGGCGACCGCCACGGGGGACATCAAGGCCAGCGCGGCGCCGAGAAGAATGGCCTTCATCGGTTCATCGCCCACTCAGCAGCGATGGCATCCAGAGGCCATGACGCAGCGGGCGGGTCCGCCATGGACGCAGGCCGCTGATGAACCAACGGCGGCGCGGGGCTCCCCCGGCAGCCATCAGGCGCTTGCGGAAAGGGCTCATGCGGAAATTCCTCATTATCCGCGTCGGAGGTTAGACCAAAACACGAAGTGGTCAACCAAATTATACTAGTTCGAACCGATAAATAGGGGCACCCCTTACCCGGATACCCATCATGGCCGAGATGTCGCTCCGTCAGAAACTCATCAACGAGATCAAGCTGCGCCTTGGCGCGCAGATCGTGGACCTCGAATTGGACCCCGAGCATTACGACCTCGCCGTGGACATGGCACTCGGTCGGTACCGGCAGCGCAGCGACAACTCCCTTGAGGAGAGCTTCGTGTTCCTCGACGTGCAGCCGGATGTCGCCACATACACCCTGCCGGACGAGGTTCAGGAGGTGCGCGCCATCTACCGCCGCAGCATCGGCGGCACGGCGGGCGGCGCAGCCATCGACCCGTTCAGCCTCGCGTGGACGAACAACCTGTACCTGCTACAGAATCCCAGCAGCTTCGGCAGCGGTTCGGGCACGCTCGCACTCTACGACTTCGCCATGCAGTATCAGGAGACGGTCGGCCGGATGTTCGGGCGCGACATCATGTTCATCTGGGATGCGAGCACGAAGCGCCTGACCTTGCAGCGACGGTTCGGCGCCGTCGAGCAGATCGCGCTCCACGTGTTCAATGCGCGCCCCGAGAGCGCCATCCTCAATGACGTGTATGCGCGGCCGTGGATTCGTGACTACGCGACCGCCATCTGCAAGCAGATCATAGGTGAGGCCCGCAGCAAGTTCGGCAACCTCGCCGGACCGCAGGGCGGCATCACCCTGAACGGCGACGCGCTCAAGACCGAGGCCGCCGCCGAGATCGAGCGGCTCGACAATGAATTGACGCAGTTCATCGAGCAGCACATGGGGATGCCGTTCGTGATCGGCTGATGTGACAGGCGGCCGGGCTCACACCGGCCGCGCATGGATGGCTGACCCCATCCACCCTCTGCCGCCAGCGACAAGGCGTCTCGGTCGTCGAGGTTCAGGCCGTCGCGGCGACCGCGTTTCGCAGTTGCTCGACCCATACCGGGGCATCGGCCTCGGGCAGGCGGGTCACGATGAGCCGGTGCGCACAGGAGTCCACGCTGCGGCGCGTGCCGCCGAGCCATTCGCGTTCGGCTTCGGCTTCCGTGGCGAAGGGGCCGTAGAGTTCAAGCGGGCCGATCAGGTCAGCGGGGTTCGGCGCGGGCGCCCATGCAGCCTCGGTGCTGTGGAACAGGCCGCCCCAGACGTAGTACGCGAAACTCATGCCATTTGCGTCCTTCAATGCTGATGGTTGGAAATGTTCATGCTGCGAGGGTTTCGCCGCCCTCGGCGATGGTCAGGTACCGGTCGATCTCTACCGGAACCGACGACCGCACGACGCGGCCGTCGCCGCGCATCCTGTAGGTGTACGTCTCCTTGCCGATGGCGGGCTCCGCCCAGACCCGGACGCCATAACGGCGCAGCCTCTTGAGGTGCGCCGTATAGGCTTCGGGCGTCGCCATATCGGCGGCGCTGGCGGGCTTGTAGCTGTGCTCCCAGCGGATCGCCTCGACGAGGCGGGTGATCTTGTCCCGCCGCATCCGGGCCAGCATGGCGTCATCTGACGGGCGGCCCTCGTAGACCTTGACGCCTTCGTGGAGAACAGGCTCGGACACGGTTCAGTTTCCCTTGGAGAACATCCGAATGGCCGCATGGCCGTGCTTCGCGCGCCCGCCGAAATCCGGATTCGCAAGGTCGGCGGTCGGTTCGCGAAGCTCGAAGGCGCCCATTCGGTGAAATCCCATTCTGGGCACCACTCTACCACAATACGCGGTTCTGTCAACCGAATTCACACGGTTCGAACAGCCACGGGCGTTGCTCACCCCCGGATAAATACGGGCTCCACCACCACCGTGGACCTTCCATGCGTTACAGAGAGATCATTCAGGAGTCCCTTGAGGACTGGAATACCGGCCGCTGGGTCCATTATTCGGACCACGAGATGATGACCATCAACCTCAAGCCATTTCATCAGGACCCGCTCGGCATCTATTTCTTCCCGGAAAGCTTCAAGCCGGGGACCAGCATGTGGGCCACCAAGAAATACAAGTTCACGGTGGCTCTCGCACCCGACGCCCGCATCCTCGATTACAGCCAGACGACGGATGAGCAACTCGCCGCCATGCTCGACGCCACCAAGGCGACGGCCGTTTTCGAGGAACAAATCACCCGGTATCCGCCGGAGGATCGGCGAAGGAAGCTGGACATGGCGTGGGAGTGTATGCGCCACTCCATGATCCTCGGCGAGGGCGGTGGCAAGGCCCGCTGGAACAAGGTGCTGCGCGCTCTCGGCTGGGACGCCATCTTCGATGACACGGGGTCGATCCACGCCTCCGAGGTGCAGTTGTTGGTGCTCAATCCGAGGATCATCAGGTCGGTCGAGATGACCGCCTCCAAGTTCGATGCCTTCGCCGCGATGCGGAAAGTCGTGGCCGACCTCAAGGCGGTTTGCGAGCCCTATGGCGAGGTGGAGGTCGAGGAGCCGCGCAAGCGTCCGGACGGGTGGTCGAGCCGCTCGCCGAAGAAGCTGCTCGCCAGCGTGAAGGTGTCGCGGTCGGAGAACAACTACGCCCGCTTCGAAGTGCGCTACGACCATGAGGATGCGCGGCGCAAGCATCTGATCGAGGCGGCCCTGTCGTACTCCTCCCCGTCGCTCGGCTATGGCTGCGCCGCCATCTACAACATGGTGACGGGGGAGTATCAATCCTTCTCGAACATGGCCCGGATCAGGACTGCCCTCGACATGATTTTCGGCAGTCAGGACGGCGACCAAGAGCAATCCTAAATACGCACGGTCATTCCACAAAGGAGGACATCGTGACCAAGCGTACCATCGAGCTTCGTGCCGCCGAGGGCGGCCAAGATGCTCGCCAATTCGTGGCCGAACTGGCTTCTGCCTATCTGCGTCTCGCCCTGAAAGAGGGTTGAAAAGCTCGCGCGTCCGAGGCTCCGGACATGCGCGCCGGACATCATTCCCTTACCCTCGTGATCGAGGGCTCAGGAGCCGAAAAACTCGACAATGAGTGTGGGGGTCATCGCATCCAGCGCGTCCCGCGCTCGGAGAAACGGGGACGCGTCCACAGCAGTACCGTGACGGTAGCCGTGCTCGGCGGCCATCATGCTGATCTCACGCCCTACCAGCGGCGTTCCAAGGACGACTTCGACATCTCCTTTTTCAGTGGTACCGGACCCGGCGGCCAGAACCGGAACAAGGTTCAGGCATCCGCCCGTGTGCGCCACATCCCGACCGGCATCGTCAAGACGGCGCAGACCCGCTCGCGGGAGAACAGCCTCGCGGCTGCCATGGCGGCCATCCATGCGGAGCTTGACCGGCTGGCAAGGCAGGTCGCGGGGGCAGCCGTCAACGGGGTTCGGCGAGTGCATGTTGGTACCGGCGAGAGATCGGACAAACGCAGGACCTACCAGTTCCAGAACGGCATCGTCATCGACCACCAGACCGGACGCAAGGCACCGGTCGAGCGGATCATGATGGGCCGCTTCGATCTGCTGTGGTAAATAGCGCGGTGGGCTGGTGTAGCTCAGTCGATAGAGCAGCGGATTCGTAACCCGCAGGCCAGAGGTTTGATTCCTCTCACCAGCACCATCTCGCCGGGGTGGCCCAGCGGCGACGGCACCGGTTTTGTAAACCGGCATTCATCGTGGGTTCGAGTCCCACTCCCGGCACCATCCCTCTATGCCATCTGCGCCTTGATCTCGTCGATGAAGGCTTCTCCGAACAGCATCAGCTTCGCGGCAGCTTCACGGCTCGTCGCATATGCCTCGACGACGCGCCGTGGCGGGCTTACATCCACGTCGATCTGGTAGATCGTGATCACATCGCCATCATCGAGTATAATGTTGAGGTCGATGCAGCGGTCGTACCTGAAATCGTGGCGGCTGCGAATGACCTCGGGCAGCATGTCCGGTGTGGGGAAGCGTGACCAGAACCAGTGGAAGCCAAGCTCGGACCGTTCGCCACGCCCTCCGCACCAACGGTTGGCATTATCCTTCGCCGTCACGAGGTCCGTGACGGCGGAGATCAAGCGCCCCCACAACGGGTTGTCGGGGAGGCGCTCGCCGGGGCGCTTGCCGAGTTGGCTCGCCATCAGGCCCCCAGAATCATGTCCTGATACCGGATGCTGAACGCGTCCCAACCGTTAAAAGGCTTGCCGTGGACCATGATGGTAGCGCGCACATCGAACCTCACCTTGTAGAGGGTGAGTAACTGCCGTGCGAGCACCACGGGATAGATATAGAGGGCGGCCTCCGGATCGGCGGCGCGGAACCGCTCCCATGCCCGCTGGATCAATTCTTGCCTGATGCGGGACCATTCTTCGGAATGGACCTGCCGGTAATGCTCCATCTCCTCGGGCAGGACGAGATCGCTCGAAAGCTGTACACGGCGGTTATCGAAGTTGAACAGCACGTCCGAGAACCGCTTGGCCCGCTCGCCAAGATCGGTGGCCTCCAAGCGAGACACGATCCCCTCGGCCGTGACGAAGAACTTCTGGGCGCAGTAATTGAGGCGCTGCACCAGTGCCGGATGATGGGATTCAATCGCCGGGAGGTCACCAATGTTACCACCAGTCGCTTCCTTGAGGGCGTCCCATGCCGCCAGCAGCTTGTTATAGCTGGCATCAAGACGCGCGAAAGCATTCTGGATTTCGTCGTTGGTCATATGATCCTCGACAGTCGCCGGGGTTGCTGGGAAGGCCGGATACAGACGCATCCGCAGGCACCGTTCTAAACCATTCCCCGAACGCGTCAACCGGAAAAATCCGGTGCGGAGACGATTATTGTCCGTCGGTCCGTCATTCCTCGAAAGGAGTCGGTAAGGGCATCGACCAGTGGGAGGGATTGGTCGCCGGACACACGAAGGGGCTTCCGTGCCGGGGTCCCTTACCGCACGCCCTCTTCGATCCGCACGACCCATTCGGGCCAGCAAATCTGGAACATGACGACATCGGTCTCATGCTCCAACCAGACCGCGTACGGCTTGGTTTCCACGCGGTAGCCGGTCTCGATGACTGTCATGCCATCAGGCCGGTATCGCACCGTGCCATAGCGGCTCCTCTCCTTGAGCCACCGGTAGACCGGCTCCCACAATGTCTCGGCCTCCGCACTCCAAGGCATGACGGGTGTCGGGTACCGCAGACTGATCCACCAACCCTTCATTCTGCGTCGTTCCCTGTTTTCGAAACGCGGTGTTTTCTCAAATGCGGGCTCCGGCCTGCCCTTTATGGCACAGGAAACGGCCAGCCCTTCCAGTACACGATCAGTCCTGCGCCCCCGACGCATAGGAGAGCTATCACCCACACGATTGCAAGGGCTGCACGGCAGGCGTCGGCGCGAGTGGCGGGGTTACGCACTGGCCCGTTTCTCCCGGTCCTGCTGCGCTGCGACGAGGCTTGCTGTGAACGCCTGCGCCAGTGCATCGGCGAGGCCCTTATGGGCAAGGTGCGTGATCTCGATGGGTGCGCGCTTCTGCCCCGTGACCTTGTCCTCGGCGAATTCTGGACGGAACACGAGTTCGACGACCCACATGTCCAAGCCGTGATGGCGCTCGAAATCCGGGTCCTTGGTCGCCACCGCTCGTTCCAAAGCGTGTATCCCGTAGGCGTCGAGGTTCACGTCGATCTGCACACCTGCGAACACGGTGCTCAGCAGGTTGGGCTTGAGGCTGTTGGGGTCCATCAGGATTGGTCCACGGCAGGAGGCAGGAAGATGCTGCGGGCGGCGAAATCCGGTTCCGGCGGGCAGCCCGTCATGGGCTGGACCCCTTTGGCCACGACAGGATCATGTCCCGGTCCGACGTGCTGCGCAGGCGGCGATCAACGGCATCCAGCAGGACCGCGAGACCGTCCTTTCGTGAGGCGACATAGGTAGCGCCAAAGCGCCCCCGCTGAGACATGAGGCGAAGGGCGTTGCTGGCGTCCAGAGGCAGGCGCCATTTCACGCCCTCGACGGTGACCGTGTAACCGAAATCCGGTCGGCGTCGCAGCCTACCGAGGTAGCGGTTGCCCCGCCTGATATCGACGCCGCCGTCGTGCCGGTCCGCGACGATGATTTCGCGCGCGAGGATTCCGTGCATCAGGGCGCCGAGCTTCGGATTGACCACCACCGTCATCATGCGGCTCCCAGACGGGCGCGGAGAGCAGTGGCGACGGCATTCGAGGCCGCCTTGTTGTCAGCCTCGAACAGGATGGCCTCACCGGGGGCGCAGGCATTCCGCTTTGCCGTGACCGCCCAGAATGGACGACCGGTCTCGCCGACGATTTCCGTTATCTTGATGATGCGGGCGGTTCGCAGGAGTACGCTGGGTACGCTCAGTTCGAAGGTGACGATCAGCTTCTCCATGCCCGCCTCCTCATCCGGTGGCGCCAAATGTAGCGAAAGCGCACAGATAGTCAACCAGAAAAAGGCAGTTCAAAGAACCACATTAAATTGGACAGCCTCTCCGGAGATGGTATGGTGCCGTTCGGAGGAGGACCGCATGGACCTTAACCGGGTGATTCCTGTTGCAACTGACCTGTCCGCCGCCGAGGTCGTCCTGCTGCGGCGAAAGGGAGACTGCTGGGAGGAAATCGCGAGCAAGCGCAACGCCACCATCCTGCCGGGCTCTTGGTGGCCGGATTTGCGCGCCAAGGCCGAATGCGGTGACGTGGTTGTGGTCGAGGTGAGGGGTCCCAGCGCGCGGCGCGAATTCTATGCGATCTTCCCGGAGGGCACGCGGATCACCGACCGGATCATCCTCGGCAACGGGCCGGAGATGTTTTTCTGCACGGACCGGCAGATACCGAAGGCACTGCGGCGGAACGTGTTTGGCGGCCTTGTGTGAGGAGATGGAGATGAGCATCCAGCCCAAGACTCCCATGGAGAGGCGCCTCTGGGCTGCGGCCTTCCGCGCGGGTGCGGAAGCGGCCCGCCAGAAGGTGGTCCGGCTGGTTAAGACTCTCGACGGCGTGGCGGGCGAGGACAAGCCGCACGAGGTCAATGCTGGGTATGTCGAAACGATGCCGTTGCCTAAGGTGCGCTGAGATGTGGCCGTTCAGTAGGCGCCGACCCAAGGCGCCAGCACCAGCTTCGCCGCGTGAGCCCAAGGAACTCAGCCGTGCCGTCGTGCTGCGCAAGCCGGGCGTGAGCGGTAGCTTTGCCGTCGTCAAGCGGATGGAGAACGATCAGTTTCGCTTCGCATTCTCGAACTCGCCGAAGGTATGGGTGAGCTTCGATGCGCGAGCCCTCGAAGGCATGATCGACGCCTTCATGCATGTCGGTGGGGAGGACCTCTACGCGGAGAATCCGACGCTGCGCGAGGCGTATGAGCGGTTCCTGCTGGTGAAGCGCATGTCCGTGCCGAAAATCCGGGTGGAGGAACCGCAGGGATGAGTGCCGCCGGGGGTTACCCGGCGTAGCGCGGGTTCCAGACCATTGGCGGCAGCTTGTGGAAGGACAGGCCGCCGAATTCGGTGATCAGGGCATCCTTCGCCATATGGTTCGGGGTCGGCCAGCGCCGATAGGCTGCGGCGATCTCCGCTTCATGCGCGGCGCGGCTGAACGCGGGGAGGACGGCCCGCTGTTCTGCCACCAGTTCGTCGAGCCGCTCGGAGAAGGCCGGGGTGACGGTTACGGCCCGAAGGGCATGGAGCACCCCGGTCTCTGCGCAGATCAGCAACATGCTGATGAGCCAACCCTCGCCCGGCCCGCGCCGGTCGATCTCCCGATCCTCCGGATGGACCATACCAAGAGCATAGGACGCATCCGCCCAACCAACGGTGAGGCCGGGGATGCTGAACAGAAGGAAGGCGGTATGCGTCCCGCCCCGGACGAGACCGAAGCGGACCTTGCTTCGCCGGAATGCCCGGATTTCGCTCGGGCGCGGCCGGACATACTGAACACGAAGCCGGGCACCGCCCCGGTCTATATTGAACTCACCGCCTTCCTTCGAAGGTCCTTTCCAGCCGGGCAACTGCTGGCCTACCACGAGTAGCATCGACATTATACCGCCTTCCCTGTCCGGGCAGCAGTCTATCCCGGAACTGCCGGGACATAAAAGCCCCTTGCAAAATCCCGTGCCACGAACTAAACTTGGTGCATAAGAGGCGACGCACCCACGGTCGCTTCCTTTCCGCCGCGAGGCGTGTTGTGGTGCTCAGCGAAGGCCGTCGGTTCCCATTTTTCCCCGCGCGGCCTTCGCTCTCCAACTATCTGAGAGAGTATTTTCATGGACGAAATCAAGACGGTTCGCCTGACTGATCCCGCCCGGCTACGGCGCGTTTCCGTGCCCTATGCCGATCTCCTCGGCCGCGTCTATGGTACGGAGGTGACCGAGGCCGACATCCTCAAGGTGACCGGTGGCAAGACCGTGGAAGTGCAGTCTTTTTTCGAGAGCATCCCCGAGGGTGCCCCCAGCGTGGCTGGCCGAGTGCGGGTATGTCTTGGGAGCGGCGGGCGCATCGCCGCCATCATCCCCGGCTGATGGACCTGTTCACCCGCAGCCTTGAGCGTCTGCCGCACCTCGTCGAGATTGAATTCGTCGAAGCGTGGGCGGAGCTTCCCCTCTTGGTCACCTCCCACGCCCCGGATCATGAAATTAACGAGTGGATGGGTGTCCGCTGGTGGATGGGCGAGATCAGGCCCGACCGTGTGCCCGGAATCTTCCCGGAGGTTGTCACGAGACGAGGTGTGGGCTGGCATGTGTTCGAGGTGGATGATGGCATGGTCGTATTCGCCATGGTATGGGATGAAGCGCGAAGGGATTTCGTCCATCGCGTGCTGACCTCCGATACTGTGGCTGCCACCAAGCTGCTCCTGATGGTGGACATATTCCGGGCGGAAGCGGCGCGCCGGTAGCGCCGGAACCCCACGCCGATATTTCGAGAAAGCGACATGAAGCAGCCCTTCGAGATACCGGGATTCCCACGGTCCGCAGTTCCGGGCGGCGCGCATACGCCTGATTTTTTCCGACCGGGCCGCACAGATCGTCGTAACGTGGGCATAGGGGAGGGTGTGGGCCAATCATGCGCTGGCCGCTAACCCTTAGGAGGACCGTGTCATGGACGCGATCATGACTCCGCGTGACAAGCTGCTGCTGGCTGCCCGACTGGTGGAGGAGGTTGATGCCATGCTGGACCGGAGCCAGCGGACCTGTCCGTGCTGCGGCATCGTGGCGCGGACCCGCTGGGACCACCACCAGATTCATCAGTCGCTCCGGGAAATCCCGGAACGGCTGCGGCGACAGGCCAATATCGATGTCATTCGACTGGAACTGTCGGGCTCGCTAACCGACGCGGGGGTACAGGGGGCATGACTCCGATCAGTGAACGTCAGGCTCGCAAGCGCGAAATCTGGGATGCAATCATGGTTGCAGCCACCAGCCGCGCCACCGCCCTGATGGCGGCCGAGGGCGGGGAGGGGCTGTTCTCGATAGACGATTTCCTCGAACTGGCCTTTGCCATCCACGGGGAGGAGTGGCGGGAGATGGTGACGCCAATTCGCATCGGGGACTGGCACGGTCCGTACTGCGCGGTGATGCGGAAATGCGGCGCAAGGGAGTTCTGGTTCCCGTCCTTCATCCCCCTGTCCAGCGTGAAGGATTGGATGGAGAACACCGGGATCGGCGGGCTGGTCGGCCACTATGTGGTGACGGTCCCGTTATCAGCCACATCCTCCCACGTATTGAACAACTGGTGCGGCGGTACCTACCTCTTTGCCACCAGTCCCGTCGCCCACACGCTGATCCCGTTGTCCTTCGCCGCCTGAGGCGCGGTGGCATGGTTGCTACCACCGGCCGCCGGGCGGCCTCAGCCGCCCTTTTCCCGCAGCCGTGCGAAATACTCGACCAGCGCCGCGTCGATGATCTTCTGCATGGATTTGCCGCTCGCCATGGAGTGCAGAAGAAGCTCGGTGTGCAGTTCGGCGGCAGGGCGGTAGGTCATCGGCTTCACCCCTTCCCTGACCGGGATGCTGACCACGGCGTTGACCCGTCGCTGCCTCTTGGGCTTGGCGGCGGGGACGGGGATCGGCAAGGTCGGCTGCGCGGGTGCGGTGCTGCGGCGTCTGCTCATCGTCGGGGCGGCGTGGGCGTTCATCGGGCGTGACCTGCGTTCGGCAAGAGAGACTCCCGGCCACGATATGGGCCGCCGGATTCGCGTGTCAATCAAAGGCTCTGGCGGCTGCACGGCGCGCGGGCGGTGGTAGCAACCATGCAGCCAAAAAATCGCCGCCCGCATTTTCGGCTTGGCACGGTGCAAATACAGTGCTACGGTAACCGAGTTTCAGAAACGAATACTGCAATGGCGGCCCGTATCGAAATCCTCCGGCGCAGCACCACCAAGGTGACCCGCGCCCGCGACCCGACGATGAAATGGACGCGGACGACACCGCGACCACGACCAGCATCGATGGCTTCCGTGTCATGACGGAGGCATATCGCGACCTGACCGTGGCGTTCGATCCGAAATACGACCGGGATTACTTCCTGCCCTACGTGCTCCATTCGGAGGGCGACAGCTTTTCGACGCATCGCGGGCGGGTGGTGTTCATCAACCTCTATCAGGACATGCATATCGCTTATGAGAATGTCCGGCGCATCTGCTGGCACTACGAGTGCAATGACGAGTTGCCGGAGGAGAAGCGCAACCGCGTGGCCCTGATGGAGGAGGACGGATCAATCCGCGAGGTCAGCGCGATGGCATGAACCGACTACTTCGCCAGCCTTGAGAATGTGCGCGTGGAGCGGGTGCGCCGAATCCGGGCGAACATTGTCATGGATCATTCGTAGGACATTTGAGAAAGGCATATCAGCATGGCCTACAACACGGGCAATAGCGGGACGATCAGCGCGCACGCAATCCGTACCGGCGTCGCACGCAGCAGGCGCAAGCCCGATCCCAGACCTGTCGTCGCCAATATCGCCACGACCCGCCGACTGGACCGTGATGTGATCGACACGATCCTCTGCTCCGAGATCGGCTTCAAGATGATCCGCAACCGCCTGTTGGTCACCCTGACCGAGGATGCCGACCAGTGGAGCGACAAGTTCGAGGAGATGATCCTGTGGCTCGAAGAAAACAGCACCGGGCTGTTCCACGACCGGGAGGGCGAGGACCGATGGGTCTGGGAATTCTGGTTCGAGCATGAGCAGGACCTCCTCCATTTCAAGCTGCGCTTCGAGGGGTCGGCATGAGCCACGACATCTCCGTGATGGAACTGACGGCGATCCTGCGGATTGCGCGCGCAAGCCGTAATCCGTCGGTCATGGAGGCCCTCGGTCGCCTCGTCCTGCTCACCAAACTGGCGCACGCACCGGAGATCGCCGAGGTCGAAGCCGAGATGCGGGAGGAAGGCGAACTGCTGGAACGCCTGTTGTTGAAAATCTGATCCTCAACCACCACAGGCACCGACCCGCAATACCACACACCGAAGCACTTTTCAGAACGAGCATTTTTCAGAACGAGCATTTAATGACCCTGATCGCCTTCGTCGGCTTCAAGGGTTCGGGCAAGAACACCGCCGCCCAGCCCTTGCAAGCGAGTGGCTTCCACGCACTCAGCTTCGCGGACGCCATCAAGGATGCCCTTGCCACCATATTCCGCTGGGACCGCGCCATGCTCGAAGGCGATACGCCGGAAAGCCGTGCATGGCGAGAGCAGGTCGATGCATGGTGGGCCGAACGTCTCGGCATCCCCGATTTCTCGCCCCGGCGCGCCATGCAACTGGTCGGCACCGAGGCGATGCGCGACCATTTTCATCCGGAGGTATGGGTGTTCAGCGTCGAGCGGCGCATCTCCATGCTGCCTCCGGGGAGCGACGTGGTGCTGATCGACGGCCGGTTCCCGAACGAGCTTGCGATGGCCCGGCGGCTTGGCGGCATCGTGGCGCGGATCAGGAAAGGGGACGATCCGGAGTGGTTCGGGATCGCGGCCCGCGCTAATGCAGGGGATGCCGACGCCCTACATGCGATGAAACACCACTACCGGGTCCATGCGAGCGAGTGGGCTTGGGTGGGAAGCCCCATCGATCTCACCTTCGAGAACGACGGCACCATCGAGGACCTGCACGCCAAGGTGCGATCCACCTTTCTGACGGCCGGACCGATCCTCGCCGGGAGGCCATATGCCAACGGGCGGAGCGACCGTCACCCCGCCCCTTGGCATCATGCTGTCAGGCAGCGATGTCCGGCCAGCCGCCCGTGATATCCAGCCCTTCGACGGCGGCAATGGTGGCCGCCGCGTCGATGGCTGCCGCCAATTCGGCCTCGCGGTCGAAGCACGCCTGTACATGGGCGCGCGCGGCCGATGCGAGCCGGATCACTTGGTCGGAGTTCAGGACAACGAAAACGCCATTCGGCAGCTTCCATTTCACCGTCAGGCTCGGGTCCTGCGTCGCGGCGAAGGCGTTGGACGTGTAGGCGCTGACCGAAGCCGGGTCCGTCGGGAAGCGGGTACCCTTGAACACGATGCCTGCCTGCTGCGCCTGCCAGCGGCGAGCGGCGACCTCGATCTTCTTGCTGGCACGCTCCGATGCGAGGAGCAACTTCTGCTCATCGTCATAGGCTTGGATTTCGGCGCGCGTCCGGTTGACCACCCGGTGGACCTCGCGGGCTGCCGTCGCCCCGATCTCCACGCGGGTGACCACCTTCTGGGTGCGCTGGTCATGCGGCGGAAGCGGCGTAGCCTCGTACGGGAGCCAGCCGAGTTCGGCGAGGAAGTCCTGCGGCGCAAGGTGCAGGCCAGAGACATTTCGCCAAACCTCGGGGAGTTGCATCGGACCGGCGGTAATGGCGCCGTTTTCGACATGCACGTACATTGAAATCACCTTTCTCTTATGGATCGGCGCTGCCGTTTCGATAGGACCAGTTGGAGCCCAGATCGAAACTCTCGTAGCCGTAGCTCGTCATGGAAAAGGCAGGGCCGGGAGCCATGCCGGAGACGCCCGTCGAACCGTTCGACCACCCCCAGAAGCCGCTCAGGCGCGCGTGCTGGCCGATGACGCAGGTCATCAGCGATCCCGCATAGAAGTACCATTCGATGATGATGTTCGGGCTGCTGGTGTTGCGATGGATCGCAGCCGTCCCCTCATAGCGGATAAAGGTCGCGCGTTTCGAGCCGCTGCCGACCGTACCGTACCAGAGCGTTTGGCAACTGTTGTCGGCCGAGCCGAAGTGCAGCGTGGGGACGGGAGGCTGGTTGTACTGCAAGCCATAGTAGACCACCGAGCCCGCGCCGAAGGTGATGTAGGCGTTGGTCGAGACATATACGGCGTTGTAGCCGACGCCATCGTAGTAGAAGGTATCGGCCAACGGGACGCGGAGATACCAGTCGTCCTCGTTGTTGGCGGTGCCGAAGGACGTGTTGTCGAAGATGTGGCGCGTCATGCCTGCCGGGCCACGCAGCGGCACGATGGTCGGCACCAGCTTTGAGGGGCGCGATCCAAGGCCCCCCAAGAGAAGGTTGAGGTCGGGCAGCATCAGCGCACGTCCTTCATACCGACCATGCCGCGCCACGTGGCGCCGCCGTCATCGCTCAGGAACAGCAGCACATCGGTGCCGGATGCCGTGAGGTTCGGCGGGAAGCCGCCCGGCCATTTGACCGTACTCGGCCAAGAGATGGTCGCGGAGCCGCCGTTGGTGAGACGCAGGATCAGCGAGGTCGCGTTGGCGTTCGGCGCGCCCGTGAAGCTGAAAATCGTCGCGCCCATGATCGTCGCGGTGACGTAGTTGCCATTCGCGATGTTGATCGACCGGGAACCGACGACATTGCCCAAATCCTGCCGCCCGACACCGACCGCGCCCTTGACGTTGAAATTCCTCCCGACGCCGAGGCCGCCGGAGACCACGAGCGCGCCGGAGTCCGAGCCGGTCGAATCCAGCGTGGTCAGAATGCGGGTGCGGCCATTGTCCGCGATCTCGAACAGCAGGCCGCTGTCGGTATTGGTCCCCATGGCAACATTGTTGTAAATCCGGAAGCTGTCGGTCGTCGGAGCGTTCGCAGCATTGGCATCCATATAGAAACAGAAGCCGCGCCTGCTGCCGAAATTGACGAAATCCGAAGTGCTGCCGCTGCCACCGTAGTCGATCTGTAGCCGTCCGGTGGCGCGGATATCGCCGCCGACCGTGAGTTCCTTGCCGATACCGACACCGCCCGACACGACCAGCGCGCCGGTATTCTTGGATGTGGACGCGGTGGCATTGGTGATCGAAATCGCCGTACTGGTTGTCGCGCCGCGCGCCGTCACGGTGGCGAGGGTGTCATCGCCGCCACCGATATCGGCATTCGACCCGTAGACGACCCGGCCCTTGGCATCGACCACGACCGTGTTGTAGGTCCCCGGAGACACGCCCGTGGCGGCCAGCGTGGCGCTGATGGTTCCACCGCTGTTGCTGATGCCGGTTACGTCGCCCGTGAGCGCCACCGACACGATGGTCGGTGTGTTGCTGGCCGCAATCACCCGGCCCTTCGCATCCACCGTGACGGTGTTGTAGGTGCCCGGCGTGACGCCGGTAGGGGCGAGGGTGAGGGCAATCGTTGAGGTGCCGGAACCGGTGGCATCGCCGGTCAAGGTGATCGGTGCCGGAGCAGGGGGAGGGTTCGAGCCCGCGACCACGCGGCCCTTGGCGTCCACCACCACCTTGTCATAGGTGCCGGGCGCAACGCCCGTGGTCGTAAGGGTCAGTGGAATGGTGCCCGTCCCGGAACCGGTGGCGTCGCCCGTCAGGGTGATGGTTGGCGCCGCCGGGGGCGTGAAGGTACCCGCGATCACCCGGCCCTTCGCATCGACCGTGACCGTATTGTAGACACCCGGCGCCACTCCGGTATTCGCCAAGGTAAGCTCAATCGTCGAGGTGCCGGAACCGGAGGCATCGCCGGTCAGGGTGATCGACGGCGGTGTCACCGGCACCGAGGAGGCGGCCACCACGCGCCCCTTGGCATCGACCACGACCTGATTGTAGGTACCCGGCGTGACGCCGGTCGGTGCGAGGGTGAGGGCGATGGTGCTGCTGCCCGAGCCCGAAGCGTCACCCGTGAGAGTGATCACCTGCGGCGTCGGGGTGACATAGGCACCGGAGACCACCCGGCCCTTCGCATCCACCGTGACGGTGTTGTAGGTGCCCGGCAAGACGCCGGTAGGAACGAGGGTGAGGGCAATCGTCGAAGTCCCGGAGCCAGTGGCATCACCGTTCAGGGTAATGGTGGGCGGCGGCGTGGTCACGACGGAAGCCGCGACGACGCGGCCCTTGGCATCGACCACGACCTGATTATAGGTGCCCGGCGTGACGCCGGTCGGAGCCAGCGAGACGGTGATATTCGCATTGGCGGTGCCGTCGAATAGGGCGGAGCCCTGCGCCTCGCCCAGCAGATTGATGTACCGGCTGACCGCGAGACGGTTCGCCAGCGTGGCGATATTCGCAGTATTGGCGCGCGTCGCCGTACCGTTGAGGGTACCGGTGAACAGATCGGCGGTAATCAAGGTGGCGGTCGCCGTACCGAAGGTCACCGGGCCGGTGAAGGTGTCGCCAGCGCGGTTCGCAGGCGTGTAGCCAAGCGCATCCCGAATCACCTCCGGACTGACCGGCGCGCTTTCGGCGCCAGCCACCACACGTCCCTTGGCGTCAACGACGACACGGCTGTAGGTGCCGGGCACGACGCCGGAATTGGTCAGGGTGACGTAGATGGTCCTGTTTGCGGAACCGTCAAAGGTGGTCGAGCCGCTCGCATCCCCGGCCAGAGAGATGGTGCGGGCCACGGCGAGACGAGCCGCCGAAGCAAGCCCTTCCACGCGGCCGGAGATCGTGAAGGCAGGACCGGAGAACGTTGCATCGCTGACGGTCGGTCCGTACACCTCCATGATGTCACCCTTTTCGAGCAGGACATCGTAGGAGGAGGTGAAGGTGCCCCGGTGCTGGCCGGGTGCGAAATCGATTTGCGCGACCTTGGTTCCATTGACGAAGATCGGCATCACCGTCGGCGCTGTCGGTGCCACGGTGCAATAGGCACGGCTGTCACCGAGACCGGCTGGCAGAAGCATGGAGTCTCGGGCGAGGACAACACGGAGAAGCAACTCGCCCGGCATCGGGCGGTCCGCGACACCGCCGATGATGTCAAACGGCGTGGCATAGGTCGAGGAAGCGGGCATCGGACACACCTGAGAATAAAATGCCCGGTATTTAGTTTTCGGGGACGCATGGTGCCGTGGCACAGAATGCCAATGTGCCCGGCAACCGACGACGGATTGCGCGCGCACGGTAAATAGCCAGCGAAATCCAAATGTGGAAACGCGGTTATGCCAGAGCTACGGGTAACTTCTGTCGCAACTGAGGTGTTGGTGCGCGAAGTCCCACCACTGGGTGGCAGCGATGGTGGCAGCGGTCCGGACGATCCTGATCCGCATCTCCGCGCCACGCACGCTGCGGTCGAGGTACTGGTGCGCGAAGTCCCACCACCGGGTGGCAGCGATGGCGGCAGCGATCCGGACGACCCAGACCCGCATTTCCGAGCGACACATGCAGTGGTCGAGGTACTGGTGCGCGAAGTCCCACCACCGGGTGGCAGCGATGGCGGCAGCGATCCGGACGACCCAGACCCGCATTTCCGAGCGACACATGCAGTGGTCGAGGTATTGGTACGCGAGGTGCCGCCCCGCCGTCGGCCGTTCGGCCTCTGCGTGAACTGACATACTGCCACATAAATACGGGCGAATTATATTCGGGGCTAGTACGGCATCATGGCGCTGATCTGTTTTGACGGGTTTGATGCATACAGGTCTGAGACGGACCTGTCGTTATATATCACCGGCACCAATCTAATCGGATTGCTGTCCGATACCGGAAGGTATGGGTATGGCGCAAAGACGCTCTGGGTCAGGAACAGAATCGCCCGCCCCATTCCGCCGACCAACTTCGTGACTGTTGGGTTCGCCCATAAACGCCAGCGCGATCCTGTCAACGGAGCCTACGACGTTCTCAACATGATGTTTCCGAACGTGAACGTCGATGATCCCTATACCCCGCAAGGACCTTTTATCAAGTTCAGCGACTCTGGGATCATAGCCGGTGTCGGCTTGACATCCTCGGAATACACCACGTTGGCCGTGGCCGATCCGTATCCAAGGGATACGTGGCAGTATGTGGAGGTGCAGATCAAGATCGGGATCACCGATGGCGCCGTGACCGTACGCGTCGATGGCATCAACCAGATTGCGCTCGTCGGCGTGAACACACAGGGCAGCGGGGCCAGCATGATTGACCGCGTCCGTTTCACGTCGTCCATCGTTTCAGGGCAGTCGCTCATCGACGACCTGTACATCTGCGACGGAAGCGGCCCGGCACCATACAATGATTTTCTTGGTATCTGCTCGGTGCGCGTCCGCACGCCGTCGGCCAATGGCGATTACCACGATTTCACGCCTAATACCGCAGGCAAGCAGAATTGGGAGATGGCGTTCTCCAACGATGGGGACACCAGCTACAACACGGCGTCCGCTATCGGTGCGACCGATACTTTCACGAGCACGAGCAACATGGTGCCGAGTGGCAGCGTCGTGCTTGGGTTGAATGTCAAGGCGGTGGTCAGAAAGGACGACACCGCCGACCGTTCGGCACAAACCATCCTGAAATCCGGTGATACGGAATCGCCGGGCAATCCCCGCCTCGCGACCCAGACCTACCAGACGCTTGAGGACCTGTACACGACCGATCCCGCGACAGGTTCGGGCTGGACGGCCGAGGCGGTCAACGCGGTGGAGTTCGGCTACCGGATCACCTGAACATCGCCGCTTCTCGCGGCCTTCACAAGAAGGCTGCCCGGCACAAAGCGAAGCGCGGCACCGATTGGTGCCGCGCTTTTTCGTACGCATTGGAAAGCCAAGCGCGGAGTTACGTACAGGCAGTCCGCGAGGTGCCTCCGACTAAATAGCCGAACAAAGCTATTTTTCTCGGAGGCTATTTCAGAATGAGCACACTCGTCTCTCCGGGCGTGGACGTGCAGATCATCGACGAGAGTTTCTACACGGGTGCCGCTCAGGGCACCGTGCCTCTCATCGTTATCGCCACTGCCGCTAACAAGGCCAATCCCTCTGGTACCGGCGTCGCGGCCTTCACCACGTCCGCGATGTCGGGAAAGCTGCTCCTCGCCACCAGCCAGCGCGAGCTTGTCCAGAGCTACGGCAATCCGAAGTTCTACAGCTTTCAGGGCACCCCGATTCACGGGCACGAGTTGAACGAGTACGGCCTCCACGCCGCATACTCCTTCCTCGGCATCCAGAACCGCTGCTACGTTCTGCGCGCTGACATCGACCTCGCGCAGCTTGAGGCGTCGGTCGAGCCGCCGCGCGGCCAGCCCATCTCCGGCACCTACTGGCTTGACCTGCACACCACGCAGTGGGGTGTTTTCCAGTCGAACGGCCAGCAGAATCCCGGCTCGGCGTGGGTCTCGCAGCCGGTCAAGGTTGCGATGCTGGCCGACATCGACACCGACTACGTGCCGCTCGACAGCTTCGGCACCGATGGTGACTTCGCCGTCGTCCCGATGACCGCCAGCAACTTCATCTACGAGAAGATCAGCGGGCGGTGGTATCGGATCGGCAGCGCCGAATGGCTCGCCAAGCGTCCGACCACCATTCGTGGCGCGGTCAACCCGCCCTCGCTCACCGACGGCGACATCATTGTCATCAATGGCGTACCGGTGACCTTCAACGCGGGTACGCTCGAAAATGTCGTAGCGACCATCAATGGCGCCGGGATTCCGAACGTCATTGCCGAGATCGGCAACGACGCGCTGGTGATCAAGGAAGTCACCGGCCACGATCTCACCATTGCCAATGGCAACGGCGAGCCGCTCAAGACCCTCGGCCTGAACGTCAGCGGCGGCGTCGTGCGGGGCAACCGCGTGTTCCGCACCTCCGACGCGCAGTATCCGTCCGGCTCGGTTCAGGGCGACGTGTGGGTGAAGGGCACGCCCGCGAACAAGGGCGCGAACTGGGCGGTCCGGTACTGGGATGGCAGCCGTTGGATCAGCCTGACGGCTCCGTTCTTCCCGTTCAACAGCCTGCTCGACGACGGCGCCTCCGGCAAGGATGAGGCTGCGCTGCACGGCCTCGGCGTTCCGGCCACGGGCACGGTCTATGTCGGCTACGACGCGGACACGGGCGTGCAGGAGCTTCGCCGCTTCAACGGCAGCCATTGGGAGCTTCTGACCTACGAGGCGGAGATGCTGGCGCCGACGACCGATCCGGCCGAAGGCACCCTTTGGTACAATGCGGACTTCCGCGCCGACATCATGGTGAGCGACGGCAAGAACTGGATCGCCTACCGCCGCGCCTACCCGATGACCGACGTGAACGGCCCGCAGATCGCCGCGTCCGCCCCGACGACGCAAAGCGACGGCAAGGCGCTGGTTGACGACGACCTCTGGATTGATTCCTCCGACATGGAGAACTATCCGGCGATCTACCGCTTCGATGCGGCGGCGCGTCGCTGGCGCCGCGTGGACAACACGGACCAGACCACCCCGTTCGGTATCGTGTTCGCCGATGCGCGTCAGGATTCCGGTGTGCCGTTCGAAGGCCAGCCGAATCCGGGCGAGTACACCTACAACTCGACGGCTGGCGCCGACATGGCCCTGTCGGATTTCGTCGATCCCGACGCTCCGGACGCCCGCATGTACCCGGCCGGGATGCTCCTGTTCAACACCCGGTACTCGACGCAGAACGTCAAGGAGTGGCGCCCGCATTACTTCGAGCACGGCGGCTTCGATCCGGAGACCGATTTCACCCTTGAGGGCTACACGGTCGGCGATCCGGGCTATCAGTTCCCGCCGCTGGCGGCTGCGGACGGCTCGCCGCGTGGCGGGCGCTGGGTGACGGCTTCCGGCAACAAGGCGGACGGCTCGCCGTACATGGGCCGCAAGGCGCAGCGCGCCATGGTGGTCCGCTCGATGGCTGCCGCGCTGTCCTCGAACGAGGATATCCGCTCGGAACTGGTCCACTTCAACCTGATTGCCGCGCCGGGCTATCCGGAGCTTATCGACGAGATGGTGACGCTGAACACCGACCAGAAGGAGGTGTCCTTCGTCATCGGTGACACGCCGATCCGCCTCAAGCCGAACGCGACCGATATCCAGAACTGGGCGAAAAACGCCAAGATGGCGGCGTCGAACGGCGAGGACGGCCTGACCTCCTCCAACGTCTACACGGGCATCTACTACCCGTGGGGTCTCGGCACCAATGTGGACGGCTCCGAGATCATGGTGCCGCCCTCGACCATCGCGCTCCGCACGATGGCCTACAACGACAGCGTCTCGTACCCGTGGTTCGCCCCGGCGGGCTTCCAGCGCGGTCTCGTGACGAACGTCACCAGCGTCGGCTACCTGACGGACGAGGGCGAGTTCCAGCCGGTGATCCTGAATCAGGGTCAGCGCGACACGCTATATGAGAACAAGATCAACCCGATTGCTTACATCCCCGGCAAGGGTCTGGTCGTGTACGGCCAGAAAACGCTGGCCCCGCTCGACAGCGCGCTTGACCGGATCAATGTCGCCCGGCTTGCCAACTATGTCAAGTACAACCTCGATATTGCGGTCAAGCCGTTCCTGTTCGAGCCGAACGACCAGCAGACCCGCAAGACGGCGCAGAACACCGTCGAGCGGTTCTTCAACACGCTGGTCGGCCTCCGCGCGCTCAGCGACTACGCGGTTCTGTGCGACGAGACCAACAACACGCCGGATCGCATCGACCGGAACGAGTTGTGGATCGATGTTCTCATCAAGCCGCTCAAGGCCGTGGAGTTCATTTACATCCCGGTCCGAATCATGAACACCAGCGCCCCGCTGCTGACGCAGGAGGGCTGATCCGATGGAAAAGGGCCGCACCCGGTGCGGCCCTTTCCTTTTCGGCCTGCCCGATCAGGGCTGCCGGAGGCCCGCATTCCCGAAATAGTGGCGGCAAGCACAAACAAAATCGGATTGCAATAGTTTTTCATTGACCGGAACCACTTCGGGGGCTAAGCCTGCCTTGCCGGGCTTAAAGGTCGGTAACGAAGCTACCTCAGAAAGGGTTTCCGATGAAGGATTTCGGCGTCAATCCGGGTCAGCGCGTTGATGTGCTGATCGATGGGCCGAGCTTCTATGCGACGACACGGTCGCTGGGCTACGAGGTGGACTACAAGAAATTCCGCGATCATTTCGATGAGGTATGCGATCTGCATCGCATCTATTATTTTACCGCCATCACCGACAACCCTGACGATCATTCGCCGGTCAAGCCGCTGGTGGACTGGCTTGGCTATAACGGTTTCAGAACGATAACCAAGCCGCTGCGTGAGTTCATCGATCCCGGTGGCCGCCGCCGCACCAAGGGCAACATGGCCGTCGAGATCGCCACGGAACTCGTGAACGCGGCCGAGCACGCTGAGCACATCCTTCTGTTCTCCGGCGAGGGCGACCTGTCCTACGCGGTGGATGCGGCGCAGCGGAAGGGCGCGAAGGTGACCGTAGTCTCCTCGCTGAAAGTCGATCCCCCGGCCATTTCCGACGATCTCCGCCGGGCGGCGGACCGCTTCGTCGATCTGGCCGATGTCAAGGACCTCATCCTGCGCAAGGAGATCACTCCGGTGCCGCAGGGCGGGGCGCAGGAGCGGAGTAGTGCCGTGCAGGTGGAGCGGCGACCGCTCGGCCTTCGGCGTACCTGACTGGAACATTCCGGATGGATCGATGCGCGGCACCGTGATATACGGTGCCGCGTTCCGCATTTCAGCAGGGTGTTTCGACGCTCAATGCCGTCGAGCTTTCCGGGCGCGTCTGGGCAATATTCCCCGAAGCGAGCCCGGAAGCGACCAACCTGACCGGTGGTGGTTCGACCGTCTGCCCTATCGGCAGGCTTGCATGGCCGATCTGATCCTGTGCCAAGAGGCGCAGGGCATCTTCCGCGCCGTGAAGAACCGCGCTGCACGGGGAGCATCACCACCGACCCCTACTAGACCGCCCTCCCTGCGGGAGATGCTGCCATCGCTGCGATCCCTCGGGTACGTAGAGGGCTCATTCCAACGGCGCGAACGCGTCGCGGCGGATGACCGCGACGAGGTGGTCCTGCGCCTGTTCTTTTCCTGCCCGGTTTCGGCAAAAGCCGGTTGACGAGGACCGGGTTTGGCGCGATAGCTTGGTGGGCCGCGAGCCCGCAACACATTTCAGGACCGGATTATGAAGAACACCCCTGCACCCCTGACCATCGCGGACCTGCGCGAACGGGTCGTCGTGCTCCCATGGATCGAATGGCCGTCCGAGGCGACGCAAATCGACCTGTCCACGCCACGCATCCAGAAGGCCGACCTCGTGCTTGAGCAAATTGGCGGCGACCGTCTCGCCGTGGTCAAGGCAACCGAGCCCGATTTCGAGAAACTGCCCTTCGTGGACGACCTGCGTGCGACCTTTCCGTCGCTGCGCTATCAGCGCAGCACCGGATACGGCGGAATCGTGACCGTTTCCGCCAAGGACCTCGCGGCGATGACGGTGAGTTTCGGGTAGGAGGGATGCGTGTTCGATGCTAAGTTCCGCGATCTGCTGACCGAGGCCGAGGGCAACCGCCTCGGCATGGCACGCCGCTGGCTCAGTCACGGCGAGCTAGACGCCTACATCCGCATCGGGCCAAAGCTGGTCGGGGATGACTACGTTTCCTGCGTGCAGATCGCGTCGGTCAGCATCAGCAACGAGCACGCGCAGCGCAAGGGCATGTTCACGGACATGCTCAAGCGCATCCGGGCCGCGACGAACCGGCCGATCTATATGGAGAGCGTCCAGAACCGGGAGTTCGGTGACGCGCTCCTGCGCCGGGGGTTCGAGGTGGTGCGCGACGAGGTTGTCACCCGCGACCTCCTCCTGCGCTAGGACGCCCTCAGCGCGGGGCGTCCTCGTGCATCTTCGGGCTGTCGGCCTTGTCGGGGTCGAAATTGGCGTGGACGGACCGCACCTGATGTGGGTGGAAGGCAATCGTCACCACGTGTGGTTTGCCTTTCCGGCCGGGATTGTACTTGTCAATGTGGCGGATGCCGTCATAGCCGAGTTCCTCAAGCCATTGATTGGCCTGAGACTTGAACTCGAAGGTGTCGGTCTCGCCGCCGAACAGCTTACTCTCGGCCCGCCAGTCGTGATAGTCGGGGGTGTTCTGCCAGAGCGCCTTGTAGATGTCGCGGCCGTAGGCGGATGCCTTGCGGCCGGTCTCGACCGCCCGCTTGTGCTCCTCCAACTCCCTCGCATCCATCCGTTCCAAGAACTCGATCTGCCGCCGGACGCTCTGCTTCTCATATTCAAGGGCGCGCTGCACGTCCTCGATATACTCGGGATCGCGAGTGCCTTCCTCGTAGTCGTCCGGATCAACATCCTCGTGCTCGTCCGCATTCTCAAGCTGGTGCAGGCGCTCCTGCAACTCGTACAGTTCCTCGTGGTGGTCGGGGTAGTCGTGCGCCTCCTGCTGGATTTCCTGCCAGAATTCGATCCCCTCAAGCTCCTGCTCGTCGAAGCAGTGTGTGAAGATGCGCTTGATCTCGGCATAGGGATAGACCTTGTCGAGGTCGAAGGGATTCCGCACCCGCAGGTAGACCTTGTACACGGTCGGCCGGGCATCATCGGCATCCCCATCATTGCCCCATGACGAGCCGGGCCGCGAGTAGCCGCTCGCCGCCTCCGGATCGCGCGTCGCGTAAATGCCCTTGCCGTAGGCGAGGTCCTCGTCCGCCGTGCGCTCAGGGTCGAACTCGTCGAAGTCCCCGCCCGGCGTGCCGTGGTAATGCGGATCATCCACATCGAAGCCGAGATCGCGGGCGCGCTGCATCCGCGCCGCATGGGACCGATCAAGGTCCGGGGCTTCATTGAGCTTGGAGACGATGTCGAGGTAACGGCGGAGGGACATGGGCGGCGCTCATGATTGCGTAGTCGCCCCTATTTACCTCACGACGCACGGTCCGATTGCGGGGCGGCCGACGGCGCCGCAAGGCGCGTATTTATCGCCGCCATTAACAGCGAGCTTTTCACGAAAATCTAAATACGGGGAGAGGTCCTTTCAGGAGACTATTTTCATGACCACTTTGCAGAATTTCGGCGTTCCGCTGGGTGGCGGTGAAGGTCGCGGCGGCATCTTGCAGCCCAAGCAGAAGCACAAGTTCCGCGTCATCGTCACGAATTTCGGTATTGCCGCTGGCTCCATCGCTCTGACCCAGCAGGTGATGACGGTCAGCCGCCCGAACGTCAACTTCAACCCGGTAACCCTGCACGCCTACAACTCCACCGCCTATATCGGCGGCAAGCCGGAGTGGCAGTCGATCAGCCTGACCGTCCGCGACGACGTGACCAACTCGGTCAGCCGTCTCGTCGGCGCGCAAATCCAGAAGCAGATGAACTTCTTCCAGCAGACCACCATGTTGGCTGCTTCGAACTACAAGTTCCAGATGCTTCTCCACACCATGGACGGCGGCGACGACGGCATCCTTGAGGAGTGGTTCCTCGAAGGCTGCATGTTGGAATCGGTCAACTACGAGAGCTTCGACTATTCGTCCGGCGAGCCGATGACCATCGAGATGGGCATCCGCTACGACAACGCGACGCAGTCCGGCGGGCTGATGCCGCTGGTGCCGCAGCCTTCGACCATCGGACCGTTCGCCACCTGATAGGCTGGGTGCGGCTGGCATGGCTAATCTCTTGACCTTGTTCAAGAGCCCGGATCAGGCGGGGAAGCTGTTCGTCTACTCGGGCGGCTTCCCCAAGTCGCGCCACGCGTTTCTGGTGCGCTTCCACACCAACACCGGGCAGATGCAGGATGAAACCCGCCTGCTCACCTTCGCGGTGCGCTCCATCGACCGCCCGACGATCCAGCCGCATGTCGAGGAACTGAACCAGTACAACAAGCGACGCTTCATCTATACCGGCTACAAGACCGGTCCGCTCAAGATGGCATTCTACGACACTGCGGATGGCGCAGCCATGCGCATGTGGTCGGCCTATACGCAGCACTATTTCGGCGACTTCACGCCGGGCACGCTCGAATCGAACTGGGCGTACGACGTGACCACGCCGGAGATGCGGCCTCGCGCCTACGGCTTCACCGCGCATAACGGCGGCGGTGCCGCGACGGATGGGACGGAGATGCTCGATGCGATGTATTTCTTCCGGACCATCGAAATCCTGCATTTCTACAACAAGACCTACGATCTCTACACGCTCGTCAATCCCCGGATCAGTGCCTTCGATCCGGACGAGTTGGATTACGGCAACGGCGAGGTTTCGACCATCAACGCCACCTTCGTGTTCGAGGCGATGACGGTCGAAATTGCCGCCGGGGATGCGGCAAGCGTGGCCGAGATGCAGGAAGGCGAGAAACTGAACGGCAACACCCCCGACATTGGCGATTATGATGCAACGAGTGTCCGGACGCCCGCCGGGGTCGATGCCGCCACGAACAGCTTCTTTCAGGTCGGTGGAGTGACTTCCTCCGGCAGCAGTCTGGAAGGCGCCTTTGACCCGAACAGCGCCCTCGCCATGATGAGCGAGGCGGCAACCGCAGCGGATTTCAATTACCGCTATCAGAGTCCGTCCGCCGGAGGTGCGCTCGGCCTGTTCGGCAATTACACCTTCGGGGATGCGTCCTACTATCCCGTCGGCAGCAACCCCGCGCTCGGTTCGGTGGTCAACATCTCGGTTGGCGGCTCGCGCGGCGGCATCAGCGCCACCTTGGTAAACGGCGCGCTCGCCAGCGTCTCCGGCGGCCTCAGGACGAGCTTCGGCACCATCGGCGCGACGCTCATGCAGGGCGTCATGACCTCCGCCGTGATGGGCGCGACCGGCCTGTACTCCGGCGCCTCCGGTGTGACCCTTTCGCCGCAAGCTTATGGCGCGATCAACGCGCAGCGGCCCGGCATGGCCCAGTACGGCTACAATTCGCAGGTCGGCGCGGACGGCTCCGCCTACGGCTACAGTGGCCTGCTCGGGATCACCGGCCCGTCCCCCAGCGCGCCGCCGCAGAGCCTCCCGGCCGCGCCCCCGCCGCCTCCGTCCGTCGAGACGGTGCCGGGCTCCATCGGGTCGCCGATCACGCGGGAGGAGCTTCCGCCCCTGCCGCCGAGCATTCCGTCGCAGCGGCCCACCCCTTTGCCGCCGATGGAGGAGGATGAGGTCTATTACGACCCGGTGGCGAGCGATCCGACACGCTATCTGTGAGATCGCGTCATGGCGAAGAAAACCGCGAAGGGGGAGTTCACCCCGAAAAATCCCCAGAAATACCTCGGGAAGTATCCCATCATTTACCGTTCGTCATGGGAGCTTCCCATGATGAGACTATTCGACACCCATCCGTCGGTCTTGGGGTGGAGTTCCGAAACCATCTCGATTCCTTACAAGAATCCGCTGACGGGGCAATGGTCGATGTATGTACCGGACTTCTTGGTCATCTACGTTGATCGGTCTGGTGCAAAACACTGCGAAATGATTGAAGTGAAACCGCTCAAGGAGTGCCCGCAGTATACCGGAAAAGTCTCGAAGCAAACCGCGCTGGTGCAGGCGATCAATGCCGCGAAATTTCAGGCGGCCATCGCCTACTGCGCCAAACGCGGCTGGAAATTCCGGGTGGCGAATGAGCAAGAGATGTTTGCATATAAGAGAAAGTCATGACTCAAGGCATTGAGACGATGCTGAACCTCCCGCCGCTTGAGGAAGCTCTCCGGGAGCGCGGGTTGCTGCCCGAGGACCCCGATCCGGGCCTCGGAGATGACGGGGAGGAGACGCCAGACCCCGAACTGGCGCGTATCTTGGAGGTGGCGCAGGCCGCCGAGACGCAGCTTGCCACCGTGGAGGGCAAGGATCACGCCGACGCCATGGACATGGTGTTCAAGGAGACCTTGGAGCACGCGCGGAACATCGTGGACCTCGGCTTCAACATCGACCACGCACGGGCGGCCCGAATGTTCGAGGTGGCGGCCACAATGTACAGTCGGGCGATAGAGGCGAAGGACACCAAGCGCAAGCGCCAGCTTGAGGCGATGAAGCTGGCGCTCGACAAGCGCAAGCTTGACCTTGAGGAGCGCAAGCTCAAGCATGAGATGGGCGAGCAGCCGGAGGCGATGCAGGCGGATGCCGTGATCGTCGAGGACAGGAACGACCTGATCAAGCGGCTCCGTGCGCAGATGAAGGGCGGCGAGTGAGGGCTTTCGCCCTCACCTGATCACACCGCATCCTCCGTTATGGCATCGACGCGGCGGGCGCGGTTCGTGGTCCATTTCGCCAGCTTGCGAAGGACTTCCTTGTCCAGCCCCGTGCGCCGGGTCGTGAAGTCATCCTCCACGCGGTCGGGCAGGCATACCATGGCGAGTTCGGCGGCAGCCTGCGCGAGGGATAGGGTTTCGTAGCGGACCATCATCCATTGCCCGTCGGCATCCTCGGACGACTCGGCCTCGGTGATGGCGGACATAATCTTGCCGATCAGCTTGCCGACATGGGCAAAGACGCGACCGAACTGCGCGGGGTCGCGGGACAGGAACACGCCGCTCAGCGCCGCCTCCGTGCGCCCCCGGACCGCCTCGACGAGGCCCGTCGCGTTCGTCTCATGGGGCAGGGGCGTCAGGGCCACGTCGAGGGCCACGATGAGCACATCCGCGATCTCCTCGCGGACATCATCCCACGTCTTGCCCTTGCTGTTGGCGGCCGAAGTGACGTTCAGCCAAGCCTCGGAGACCTCACCGGCCTCCTCCATCAGCTTGACCGCGCGCCGGAAGATGTTGGAGTGGTGGCGACCGGGATTGGCGTCCCGCACCAACGCAATCAGGTCGTTCATCGAAAGTGGCCTTCTGAAAATGAGACGTGCCGATACACGTTACCAAGAAAGGCCGTTGTTGTAAACGGCGTTCTTCCGTGCGCGCGGGCGTCTCCCCATCGAACCGGTCATGCCAGCGCGCCGGTCTCGCCGCCGAGCCGCTGCATGGCGGCAAGGCTGACCCATTCCTCCGCGAACATCGTCAGGGTGGCCGACCAGAACACGGCGAGGCCGGTGCGGGAGCCCGTGAAACCTGCTGTCAGGTACAGGCCGAGGGCGTTGAATTCGTGGCGGAGATCGCGTTCGTGGCCTGCGTAGTGGAGGTTCATCCTCCCGACCCAGCCGGGATAGCCACGGGCAGGGAGGTTCCGTGCCGATATGTGCCCGGCGGGGGCGCAGTAATAGGTGGGGCAGCGGTCGTTCCACGTCATCTCGACGATGCTGAGGTCGGTGAGCGCGGGCATCCCGACCGGGAAAAGCCGGTCCTGATGCCGGAGGACGAAATGCGCCACGCTGTCGAAGGTGGTCAGGCTCCGCAGGGCCGCCACGCAAGTAGTGTCCGGTTCGAACATTGCGCTCTCAAATGCGTTCGCCCCATCATAGCGACGGAAATCCGAGCCGGTCTACTTCCTTATGGCGTGTACCGAAGGAAAGCGGTTGCACGGAAAAAAGGTGGTGCTAAGGTGCCCGCCTTCGTCCGAAGGCCATTTCCATGCAGCGCATATACATCACCACGCCGATCTATTACGTGAACGGCAGCCCCCATATCGGACACGCCTACACCTCGGTGGCGGCCGATGTTCTGGCCCGCTGGCACCGGCTGATGGGGCGGGAGGTGTTCTTCCTGACCGGGACCGACGAGCACGGCCAGAAGGTCGAGCAGGCGGCGGCTGCCGCAGGCGAAAGCCCGCAGGCGTTCGCCGACCGGGTGTCGGCCGAGTTCCGCGCCATGGCCGACTTGATGGGCGTCTCCTACGACGATTTCATCCGGACCACCGAGGACCGGCACAAGGCCACCTGCCGGGCGCTCTGGGAGAAGCTCGCAGCCGCCGGACACATCTACCTCGGCGAGTATGAGGGCTGGTACGCGACCCGTGACGAGTGCTTCTACGGCGACGACGAGGTGACCCTGCACCCGGACGGCCGCCGGACCGCCCCGACGGGTGCGACCGTGGAGCGGGTGCGGGAGCCCAGCTACTTCTTCCGGCTCTCGAAATTCCGGGAGCGCCTGATCGCCCATATCGAGGGGCATCCGGATTTCCTCGCGCCGTTGTCGGCTCGCAATGAAGTGCTGGCGATGCTTCGGCGCGACCTGCCGGACCTCTCGATCAGCCGCACCTCCTTCACATGGGGCATCCCGGTGCCCGGCGCCGAGGGGCATGTGATGTATGTCTGGCTGGATGCCCTGACCAACTATCTCTCGGCCGTGCAGAATGCTGAAAGATCAGGCTTCTGGCCCGCGTCGCTCCACCTCGTCGGCAAGGAGATCGTGCGCTTCCACGCCATCATCTGGCCCGCCATCCTGATGGCGGCCGACCTGCCCTTGCCGGAGCGGGTATTCGCCCATGGCTGGTGGACGGTCGAGGGCGAGAAGATGTCAAAGTCGCTCGGCAACGTCCTGAATCCGAAGGATTTGGTCGAGGAGTTCGGCCTCGATCCGGTGCGCTACTTCCTGCTCCGTGAAATGCCCTTCGGCAATGATGGCGACTTCTCCCGCACCAGCCTGATCTCCCGCATTAACAATGAGTTGGCGAACGATCTTGGTAATCTGGCTCAGCGGACACTCAGCCTGATCCAGAAGGCGGGCGGAACGGTCCCGCGCATCCATGACCGGGAATGGGCGCTGTGCGATGCCTTCGCCCATGCAACGACGGACCTGCCCGAGGGGGTGGATCGGGCGATGCGCCGTCATGCCCTCCACGAGGCGCTGGACATCGTCTGGAATGTGGTGCGGGAGGCGAATGCCTACATCGCCCGCCAAGCCCCGTGGGCGCTTCGCAAGACCGATCCCGAGCGGGCGGATACGGTCCTGCGCATCCTGCTGGATGCCCTGCGCGCGGTCGCGGTGGTGTTGCAGCCCTTCATGCCGGGGGCCATGGCCCGTCTGCTGGACCAATTGGGGGTGCCCGCTGACCAGCGGACCGTCCATGCGCTGCGGGGGGCGGTTGATGGCGCTCCGTTGCCTGCCCCGAGCCCGATCTTCCCGAGGGTGGCGGCATGAGAAACGCAATGAGCGAGAAGTTCGGTACCATCGGCGGCGGGATCATCCCACTGCCCCCTGATCTGTCGAACGGCAACCCGCACGGTACGATGCCCCGCTTCATCACCGGAAGTCCCATCAACCGCGCAAGCATGATCCCTCCGATTCGGACGGTTCGGCCAGCGCACGACCCACGGGCAAGGCGGCCCACGGTCGTGGGTATCCGCCGTGGCGACGAGATCATGCTCTCCGCCCCGCACCTGCCGACCTTCGCCACCTTGGTGCTGGCCCAGCGGCGGCGTCCCGTCCGGTCCCACAGGAGGCAGGCCCGCCCGAAAATCGTGCTGGGCTGGCAGGGTTGGGATGGCAGGGCGGCGACCACGGACGGGCGGTTGCGCTGGTGCTTGCATTTCCGGGAGGAGGCGCAGGCGACCGAAGCCTTTTGGCGCGAGATGGAACAGGGGCCGATTCGCCTCCTTCGGACGGACGCCCGGTGATGTGGTCTCGGACCGAGCAAAGCAGCCGCTCGACGCCCTTCGGGACCGTGAGGCGGGTCAGGGAAGGGGATGAGATCATCCTGTCCGCCCCACACCTGCCGAGCCTCGCAACGCTGATGCTGGTGCGGTTGCGTGGCGCGGCATGGCATGGCTGACCGGAGACTGCCGACTATCGGCCCACCTTTTTGCTGGGCTGGCAGGGATGGAATGGCGATAAGGCGACGCCGAGCCGGGCGCTCCGCTTCTGCGCGTCGAACAGGCGCGTCAGCGAGGCGGAGGCGATAACCGCCTTCTACAGATGGTTGGAGGATGGGCCGCCCATGCGCCGGGATTGGTTCGACCGCACCATCAGGCGTTTGATGGTGAAGCAAAGGAACACCGTTCCGTCCTGATGCGCACCACGAAATATCGGTATTGACTTCCATGTTTAAGTGGTGTAGAGTTCATTCCGTCGCCGAGAGATCGGCGACCTCGCGAGAGGGCGGGCCTCCCTACGTCCCCCTCGAACGACCGTCCTCTCGCCCGGCGATGTGGTGGCCGAGTGGTTAGGTGACGCTCTGCAAAAGCGTCCACGCTGGTTCGATTCCAGCCCACATCTCCATTCCGCAAAGGTGGATGCATGGCGTACATCGACATCGACCGTTTCGACGACATCCGGCGGAACGCGATCAAGACGCTCCGCATGATCGGGAAGCATCCTGCCTTCGAGGAACGCGCTCAGGAGCTTGTCGAAGCCTATGAGGCGGCTTTCGACGATCTCCTCGAACACGCCAGCCCAGAGGCCATACAGGCATTCGCGGCCCTGAACTCGGCCGTGCAGGCGCTCCGACGGGAGGCGCTGGTCTCCTCATAGCCCGCCCTGAGCCGTGAAGCGCGGCCGACACGACTGTCTCCTCCACATCCTCAAGCTCATTTCAGAGAGCCATTCCATGGAAATCCTCTTGGTCGGCGACCTCCTGTTCTGGATCGTCACCGCAACGGTGCTCCTCCTCCTGTTCGTAGTGGTCGAGAACAACGTCCCGGCCGTCGCCATCCTGATCGTTCTCGCCTTCACGTGCCTCTTGCAGTTGTTCACGGATTTCCATCCCTTCACGCCGGCCTTCGCCAATCCGACCGCCACGCTGGTGCTGCTCGGTCTCTATTTCGGCATCGGCGTGGTCTGGGGCGCGCTCAAGTGGATGAGCCACGTGTATGAGGTCCACGACAAATTCCTCGCCTTCAAGGTGAAGCGGCTCGAATACTACCTGAGCGACATGGAGTTTTCCGTCTCCAATCACCTGCTCACCGAGGCCGGGGGACTCACCACAAAGGGCATGGAGCGGATCATCGACGAGGCGTGCCTGAAACTCCGCGTCAAGAATATCCCGCTCAAGATTGGCGATCATAAGAGCCAACTGCTGCTCTGGGTGACGTGCTGGCCGTTGAACGCCACATCGACCCTGCTCAGCGGCTTCTGCCGCTTCGTTTGTGGACACAGCGCGCGCGTCTTGCAGCGGGTCTCGGAACGCGCCTTCGCAGATCACGTCACGTGCGTTCCATCTCCCAAGGAAGATGCCTGATGGGAGAGGTGTTCGCAGTGGTTGCCATCTTGGCGCTGCTCAAGCTGGCAGTCTCCGTAGTCGCGTTCGTGTTTGGTGCGAAGCTGATCTTCCCGAAGGTCTGGGCGACCTTTTTCTCCCCGACCAAGGTATACAGCCTGTGCATCCGCCGCGACGCGGTGATGGCTGACGGAGAGGCGCAGAGCGTGGACCGCGCCGTGCATCTGTTCACCGATTTCGATGAACTCTGTTCCCGCATCGCAGCGGGTGAGTTCGCAAAGTTCATCGAGCATCCGGACCACTACTACGTGGTCTCGGAATTCAACCTCGATCCTGCCGATCAGGGCGACGTGGGGACGTGGCCGAAGCTGGTCGCGGCATTCGACCGCGAGGGGAGGCTGCGCCCGGTCTAAATAGCCGGATAACGCCACTTCCGGCGTGTGGAATGCAACGGCTATGCGGGCTTGGGAAATCCTCAATGAGATGATCGTGCGCGCGGGCACCCCACGGGACGGGGCGTACGTGATCGCACATGCGGGCTATATCTGGATCAGCGATTATGACGATGACGACGCCGACATGCTCGCCGATATCGCAAAGGCCACTGGCGTCGAGGGAAAAACCATCGGCGATATCGCGGATGCCGTGTGGGACGGTCGCCCTGACATCCTCGTCGGGCTCATCCACAACAAACGTCTCTTACTCAATTCCGACAACATGCGGTACCACCCGGCTTCCAGCCCGCTGGTCCGCAAGCTGGTGCAGGCGCTCGGCCTCGACGGTATCGCCTTGGAGCGCAATCGCCACGACGGCGATACCTACGAGGTCGATTACACGCGCGACAAGCTCATCGGCGACATCCCGCAGGTGGTCTATCATGGCACGAGCACCAAATACATCCGTGCCATCCTGCGCAAAGGCATCATGCCGACCAGCAATGCCAATTGGGCAGAAATCGGCAAATTCCATGGTAAGGTGTTTCTGACCGTTGACCGCGCCACGGCTGCCTTCCATGCGAACCGGCAGGCCGAAAAGCACTATGCCGCGCCCGTGATTATCGCCACGCGCCTGCCTGACCGCAGCCGGATCGGCCTCGATTACGACGTGGCAGTCAGCTTCCATGGTCCCGGCGCGGAAACCGACCGCGAAGGCTACACGGCGGCGGCAACGCGTCACTTCGATGCTTCTTATGAGCGAGAGCGCATCGACGCCATCCGCCGCTACAGCGGCAAGACCGACTGGACCAAGGCAACCGGCATCTTCTCATACAGCGGGCGCATCCCGCCCAGCTTCTTCGTCTCCTTCGAAACCACCCTGAGCGACGAGGAGAAGATCGGGAAGGAGGGCGAGTGCTTCATCTTCACGAACGCCCGTGACTTCCTCGCCGCCCTCGACATGTACGAGGACTTCGGCTTCTACGACCCGGACTACGAGCCGGAGGCGGACGAGGACGAGTGGGATGACGAGGATCGCTGAACCAAATTAATTCGGTTGACCGCATTTCGTTATGCTCCTATAAGGGCGCCATCGGACGGAGCGGTTTCCATGAAGGTCCTTGGCATCACCGACGAGATCACGGTCTGTGACTGCTGCGGCAAGAAGGGCCTGAAATGCACCGTGGTGCTGGGCCGGGACGGCGAGACCGTCCATTTCGGCCGGAACTGCGCTGGAGCCGCCCTCTATGGCCGCAAGTCGGCCAAGAACACCAGCCAAGTCGATTTCTGGGCGAAGTGGGTCGCCGCCACGAAGCGCAAGCTGGCGGACGGTTCGGATGCCGCCTTCGCCGCTGCCGAGGACATGCTGCACCGCGCCGGGATCGAGGCCGCGCGCTGCGGCGAGGAGTTGATGGTCCGGACGCCGCAGGGCTGGGTCGGGGTGAAAGCCTGAAATGACGTTCGCCATGGCGTCGGACCTGCGCGTCTTTCCTGTCGTCCGCAGGATCGCGCCGGACGGCCAGCCCATCATCGAATGGCTGAGGTGGGTGGAGTTCCCGCGCAGCTTGAAGCGGCATCACTTCGGGAGGATGCTGGCGGCCGGGCGCATCCACGAGTTCCGGTGCTTCCTGACCGGGGCGCGCCTCTATTGGGCGCCGCCGAACCTGCTCAAGGGACGCTCCCTGTATTCTCTCCCATGGGCGATGACGAGGGAACATCTCGTGGCGATCCGCCACGGCGGTGAGGAGGTCAAGCGGCCGTGGAACCTCATGCCCTGCTCACGGTGCTTCAATCACCATGCCGGGCATATGCCGCTCGCCATCAAGCTCTTTGTGCGGGATGGCTTGGCGTCCCTCGACTTCGACCGGGAGGGGATGCGGTGCGCGACGGCGGGCATGGTCAAGGAGGCCATGATCGCGCTGCAACGCCGTTTCCTGTTCAGGGGCCGCCTTGCGTACCAGCCGCACACCTATGCCGCGCCGGACGAGATTGCGGCGGTCCGGGCGTTCAATGCGGCGCTGGCCGAGTATGAAGCCCAGATCATCGGGCTGCCGCCAGAGGAGCGCGCAACCGTCCTTTCCCGTCCGCTCGCCTTCGATGTCGAAGGGCTGTTCCGACGCCTCATGGGGCCGCAGCCGATGCTTGACACCGCGCCCGCGACTGGATTAATTCGGTGCCACGACACCAATATACCGCGCAGGGGCAGTCAAGTTGGGGTGGCCCCGCCTCAAACAGCCTGAAATCGCCGGGACTCTACAAGGCAGGTCGAGAGGCCGCCGCAGACCGGCAGCTAGGGAGCGCGCCCGAAGGGACGGTTGCCACCCGTGGACGGCCCGCCATCGAGCGGTAGCGCACGAAAGAAAGGTGGTGACGGCTGCCCGTCCATGCCTCGCGGCATGGCGAAAGGCACTCACAAGAGGACAGCTATGCCTTGAACGATTTGGTAACTGTCCGCGCGCGCCGGTTGCTCACAAGCCGAGCGCGCGAGCTTGGCGCGCCACGCGCGCCATAACCGTTTGGTCCTGCGGTCCACCGGGAGCGCAAGGCTCCGGCGTGAAAAGGGCGAACCCCCAGCTTGCTGGAAGGCGCACACGTCGGCACGCCCCAAAGCTCCGCCCGTAGGTGGGACTGGACCGGGATGAGGCTGCTCAAGCTGGTCATCGGGAAACCGCCAGCGCCGGGTAACACCGGCAACGTGGCTTTGTGGGCAACGCATGGTCGTTGTTGTTCATCCTCCCCTGCGCCGTGCGCCAATCCCGTCCATGGGGCTATGCGCGCGGCGCGGGGGAGGAAAAGCGTTGCATGGTGAGGATGAGGAAAAATGAAGGCCGGAAAATCGTCCGGAACCGGTTGCCGAGGCCGAAAAGACCGGTAATCTGGCCCGAAAACGTGATTTGAGGAGTCCATTGTGATGACGCCCGAAGCCATAGCTGCCCAACTCACCCGCTTGCAAAAGCGGGCACTCCGACTTCTCGGACGCGGAGGTGCCCGATATGGCACCTGCATCAAGGGATGAAGCAACTCCGCGACATGGGTCTTGCGCGAGTCCATGACACCGGCAAGCCACCATCGGGCCGATGGACATGGCAACCAACGCCACTCGCCTATTCCGTCCTTGAAGTGTTGGAGCGCCAAGAATGAGCTATGCAGGCTTTGTAAATGGTGAGCGGGACATCCTTATTTGTTTCCCGAGCAACAACGGTGGTGCCGATATCCGTCCACGTGGTCACTGGTGTATCATCCTGACCCATAAGGAGGATCGACTGTTCAGTTCCTATTCCGTCGAACTGGGCGATTTCCATCCGAACGGCGCACGGAGCGCGTGTCACGTTCCTTTGCTCAAAAGCGACTTTCTCATCCTGCAAGAGGTCTTTCCGAGTGTTGAGCGGCTGTACAATGAGAAGATCAGGGTGCCGGATTACATCGAGCGCCGCATGAACGCATACGGTGCCATGCCGATGCGGAGGACGGTGTTGCGCTTCTCGGACAACGACATCTTCCTCATGCGAATGATGACGCTCTCCGAATAGAGCAGTCCGGTGGACCATCCGTGGCGTCCATCGGGCGGCGACATTCGATAAATAGCCGACGAGATTTTCGAGGCCCGCCATGGACATCAAGACTTACCTTTCCGCAGCCGAGAAGCGTTACAATGTCCGGCTCAAGACCGTTGTGCTCCTCGATGACGAGGCGATGGACCTGATTGAGCGCACCGTCGCCAAGTATCATCCGCTCTCGATCTCGCGCCCGAAAAAAACGATGTTCCAGAGCCATCCTCTGGATTTCCGTCAGGTCGAGAATGCCGAGGTCTACATCGTGGACATGACCTTCGCGCTCCCGGCCAGCCCTTATGTGCTGGCCCGTGAGATCGCGCATGTGCTCGGCGCGCCGGAAAGCTTCGTCATTGCGCGCGGCGAGAACGATCCGACCGAACTTGAGAACGAGCGCCTTGCGGCCGTGGCCGAGATGGATGCCGAGGCCGCGAAGCGTGGTCTCAAGCCTGCCGCCGCGATCCTGACCACGGGCGAGTATCCCGAGGTCGAGGCGCGCGACGGTTCCGAACTCTATGGTAATGCCGCCAACAGCGCCTTCCTCGCCTATCTGGATCAGGTCCGGCAGGAGAAGGAAAAGGACCTCGCCAAGACGGTGAGCCGTATTCCCGCCTTCTCGTGGCTCAACCTTCCCGAGAAGGCCGAGACCGGTGGGCAGGAACAGCCGACGCAGGATACCACCGATTTCAATAAGGATATCGAGGACAAGCCGAGCGTGATCGGCAGGCTTCCGAAGGGCGTGAGCAAGCAGGGCAATCTTGATGGCGATACCGCCACGGTGAAGCGCGTCTACACGGACGAGGACGGCAAGCAGGTCGTGCTCACGCGGTCCATCAAGGGCCTGCGCGGGGAGTGAATGAGATGAGCGGCACCGATCTGTCCATCCTCGACCGCCTGCACGCGATGCTGACCAAGGCCGGGATTTCCGATGAGGAGATCATGACCGGCATCCGTCTGACGCAGGCGGGTATGCAGAAAGTCGCTGCTCGCTTCGGCATCGCCGCCGATGAGGTGCCGATGCTGATCAACAGCCTCGTCTCCAAGCTGCGCCGCGAACAGCGTGACCTCGGCGAGAGCTACAAGGCGGTGGTCGAGGGCAAGCGGTTTTCCTACGAAGGGGATATCCTTGGCAATGTGACCGTGCGCGATGCCGAAACCGGCCGCGAGGTCTTTCTGCAAGGCAGCGAGGCGGCCAAGCTCCGCGAATTGCTGCGGACGACCCCGGATGAGCAGGCGGCGCTCGCGCGGTTCGCCTACCTCATGGAGGACGACCTCGATGGGGTGGATGAGGCCGACAGCTACGACGAGGAGATTCGCTCCAATTTTGGTACCTACAATTTTCCGTGGCGTGCGGACGGCCAGCACGGCACCGCCACGGCCAGCTATCGCGGCCGGGGTAATGGCCTTGTGATCAAGCTGGTGGACGTGAGGGATGCCGATGGCGAACCGATGGAGGTGGATCAGGACCTTCGCGCCGAGCTTGTCCGGCAGGCCCGCGACTTTATCGGTGAGGAGTAATCTGCTATGCGTCTTGACGAATTGTTCGCCGACGGGCTGCGCGAAGGCATGGACGACCATCTGCACGCTCAGGCACTCCGCGACACCGGCTTCTGGGGTGCGCAGGGGGCTGGCTGTGTATTCATGGCCCGCAGCACCGGTCGGTTCCTGATCGCCCATCGCTCGGAGCACGTTCAGGAGCCCGGATCATGGGGCACTTGGGGAGGGGCGATTGACCGGGGCGAGGACCCGGCCGAGGCGGCGCAGCGCGAGGCGCGAGAGGAAACCGGATACGACGGCGATTTCGAGGTCATTCCGCTCTACGTGTTCAAGCGGGGCAGTTTCCGATACAGCAATTTCCTCGTCCTTGTGGACGAGGAGTTCACGCCCAAGCTCGACTGGGAGACGCAGGGCTACCGCTGGTGCGCATGGGGCGACTGGCCGTCGCCGCTGCACTTCGGCTTTAAGGCGCTGCTCAACGATGCGGAGAGCGCGCGCAAGATGCAGGCTGCCGCTGCGGAGGCGCAGCGGAATGGCGAGCGGGTAGATGAATTCAACATCCCCTTCCTCCGGAAGAAGCCGCAGCCGCGCACTATCGAGCGCATTCAGCGCATCGGTTCACAACGGATCAGAGTGATCACGCCGGACGGCATCTATGAGGTTCAGGTCAAGATGGGCCTCCCGACGGCCCCGTGGGTGGGCGCGAAGTTCCGCGAGATCTGGGAGATCACCCGTCCTGACGGGTCGGTGTATCCCACCGATTTCAAGACCGCCGAGGAGGCCATCGCCCACATCCGCAGCGGCGAACCGGTCTGACCCTGCGGCTGAACTGAATTGGCGTATGTGAGAAACCGCCGCCGTCATTTCGGAACGGCGATCCGGCGCGAAAATGCGGTTGAGATGAACTGGAACAATCTGGTAAGATTGACCGCATTTCACGGAAAAGCATTTCAGATTGTCTTATCCTCGGGTGCTCAACAAGCACATTCATGGCATCCCGTCCGGTGCTGTCTATGTCGGCCGGGGTTCGCCATGGGGCAATCCCTTCCGCGTCGGGCGGGACGGCGACCGCGAGACCGTGGTGCGCCTGTACTGCGAATGGGTGCTTGAGCAGCCCGATCTCATGGCCCGCATCCATGAGCTTCGCGGCAAGGACCTTGTCTGTTTCTGCGCCCCGAAATTGTGTCATGCCATGGTGTTGCGGGAGCTTGCCAATCCGGACCTGAACGAGGCGAGCCCTGATACCGATTAATTGCCGTTGCGTATCCCGAATTTCATGGTATGGGACTTCTACCCTGTTGCAGAAGGCTGTTCATGCGGATCGTGTCGTACTTCCGCCGGGATTTGTCCGGCCGCGTGATCGGAAACCCGACATACGCCGGGTTCAAGCTTATTTGCGTCACCCCCGAGGACGAGGAGGTGCGCGAACTCCTCCTTGACAGCCTCACCAAGGACTGCACCAAACAGGTGCTTTACGATCCGGTGACGCGTGGTTTTTGCGACGTGATCTGGATTCCGAAAGACAGCCCGGCCATGGCGCTGTTCATGGCGCTCTGGGGTGACCGCATCGTGGAGCGGGTATGAGCGAGGTGAATGCCCTGACCAGCGAGGATATCTGGCGGTCCATCGGCCGTCATGCCCGTAAGCATGGAACCGCACTCAAGACGGTCCTCACGGCAAACCGAAATTCGATCCCTTCATTCGGGAAGGCTGGATGGAGGCCGACCAGCAACAGGCGAGGGAGCCGAAAACGTCCGCTCCGTTCAGTACCGACCTGTTCGGCAACCGCTTGGGGAAGGGCAAGCGGTAGCGAGCGGCGCGTCTGTCCAGAAATCGCGCTTCGGGCCGGGATGCTGAAACGGGCGCCTTTCCGAGAAAAGACGAAACCCGCCGAGGTGACCTCGGCGGGTTTCATTCATCCGGTGAACGCAAGGCGCACCGCGATCTCGATATGAAGTTCGGGAGCCCCTTCGAGCATCAGTTCTTCGACCACCCGGAGGGTAGCCTCCAACTGAGGCTTATAGGCATCGGGCACATAACCACCCTTGCGGGTGATGTGCAGCAATGCCTCAAGCTCCATCTCCTCGGGCGACCACTGACCTTCAAGGTCGTAGCACGAGCAATGGCTGCCCGAGACGAAGTAGAACTTCCCATCCCGAACGAACAGTACGACGGCGGAGCCCTCGTACCCGTCGAGATCGTAGGCGGCAAAGAGGACAGTGCCCTCAATGCCATCGATCTCGAACTCCTTGCACACGTCCTCCTTCGAGGCAAACGCACCATAGTACATCTCGTTTCTCCTTCTGGCTGGTAAGCGTTCCAACGCGCGTCCAGAGAAGGGCCTGAGATCAGACGTGTGCTATGTGGTACTATACCGCATTTCCGCGGTTCAAACAAGCGGGTTTTGCCATCCCGCCGAGCGAAGGTGTTGCAGGCATGGCATGATGTAGGCACGCGGAACCGAATTAATTTGGTTGACCGATCTCAGAAATGCGCTATGTAAGCCCGGCCCGCTGCAAGAAGCGACGGGCGCTGGGGACGACCCGGCTTCAACGCCATTCTGAAAGTGATTTGACGATGCGCAAACTCAGCTTGAACCTGTTCACCGCTGCCGTCCTGACCATGGGTGTTGTGGGCGCCGCTTCCGCCGCCGATTTCGGTGCGAATTTCGGTGGTGGGGCCGCAGGCTTCATCTCCGGTGGTATCCAGCAGGGCGGCGCCTTCGCGTCCGGCTCCGGCTGGGGCAGTGCGGAGAGCCAGTCCTTCGGCGGCGTCTCCACGACCTTCGGCGCCAGCAATGAGTGGGGCCGCACCCAGCAGGCCGGTACCGTGGACGGGATCACCGGGAGCACCAACTCCCGCTTCCAGACCGGCAATGCGGGCGTGACCACCGAGAGCCGGTTCGGCGCCACCGGCTGGTCGGACGGCGCTGCCTCGTTCAGCGCCGGGGCCACCGGCTTCTCCGGTCACTTGGTCGGTGGCCTCACCGGGACTGCCTTCGGCAGCTTCGGCAACAACATCTTTGGCCGATGATCCGAGCGGGCGACGGGAAACCGTCGCCCATTTCTTCCTGTCTCCGGCAAAGGCCACGCTCGTCATGAACAAATTTCTCGCCGTCGCTGCGCTGCTGGTTGTGTTTGGTGGGACCGCCCGCGCGCAGGTTTCCAGCACCAACGATACCCAGTCGGCTGCGCAGGCGATCTCGGCGCCGATGCTGAATTTCAACACCACCGCGCCCGCCCACTCCACGCAGACGCTCCGCAATACCCCGGACGCGGGGGCTCCGGGTATTTTCGCGGGCACCAATCCTTGCGCTGTCGGCGTCTCGGCCGGGGTCGGGCTCCCCGGTTTCGGGCTTGCTGGCGGGATGACTTACACGGACAGCGGTTGCGAACGCCGAAACTTGGCCGGGGCGCTCTACACGATGGGCATGGTTGCCGCTGCGAAGGAGGTTCTGTGTGCGAATGAGGAGGTGCGAGCCGCCTTTCGGCGCATCCGCCAGCCCTGCGCGGCCGACCTGCCCGACGGGATGCTCCCCGAGGTGCCACCTGCTGCACGCCCTGCCGTGCCACGTCATGCGGCCAATACGGTCGTGGTCACGCCCGACTCCAACGTGTTCCTCCGCCCGGATTGGTGCGCCACCGTGGACCGGAACAACGCTGCGGAGATGGCGCGTGCTCGTGCGGCATGTGGCGGCTAGTCCGCCACAGCCTCAGCAGCCGAATGTAACCTTGACCAGAGCGGCGTCACGCGACCGTTCGAAATAGGCCCTCGTGGAGCGAAGGTGGTATTTGCCGGTGCAGTTCTTCCGGCACCATTCTTCCAGTTCCGACCTCTGCGTCGGTTTGAACGCGACCTCGATTGGCCTGCCATCGGCCATGGTGTCCCATGCCGGGCAGCCATGTTGCTTGATGCGCTTGAACTCGCTTTTGGTGAGGCGCTGATGGTCGAGGAAGGGGAGCGTATACTGCGGCACCCCTCGCTCCGGCCGGAACAGCACCCGATCCTCATCCGCTACCGTGGCCCATGTTTTGGTCGCCAGCTTGGCGACCTCCTCAGGATTGTGCTTGGGCTTCGGCGACGGTGGCGGGCGGGTGTCGATGACCAGTGCGTTGATGAAGGGGAGCCAAAGCTGGGCGGGATCATAATCCCCCGCCAGCACCATGCTGTTCCCAAGGGCCTTGCAGACCAACCGGCCGCAGAAATCGATCTCGACCGCATCCGAGCCGGGGTTCTCGATGATAATCCGGGGCGTCATGCGGCGGCCTTCTCGATACGCATCAGGCACGCATGGTGGGCGGATGGCACAATTCCCGTGACACTCGCGATGTCCGCGCAGGCGTTCTCCGACAATTCAAACTTGCCCATGGGCTGAAATGACCTTCTCGAATGGCACCACCATAACGTGGTGCCATCCGGAAGATCAAGAAATCAAAGCGCGCCCGGCATATCGGGCGGCAGGCGGCTGGCCTTGCGGTCGAGGTCCGCAAAGGAGCCCTTGCGCGCTGCCTTCCTCTTGGCGTGATCCTCGTCGGGGAATGTCCAAGCCCACATGTTGCCATCGGACTTCCTGTCCTGCTTCACGGCAGTCCAGCCAAACGGCATCTCGTGCATGTCCACAGTGTCGTAAGTGCCGATGTGGTCGATCTTGTTGTGTACGTAATCGACCACAAACACGTTCTCCCCGTCGCCATAGATGATGGCATCCTGATTGAAGCGGCGGCCGAGGAACTCGCCGAGTTCCAACAACTCGTCGCCGGACAGGTCCGACTTGTGGCTCAGCGGCACAAACAGGCTTTCCTCGCGGACACGGTTGCGCTTTCCGGTCTCCGGATCGTACTCGTCCCAGCCGCCGAAGGTGTCGATGGGACCAAGATGGAAGGCGCGCAGCGCGGCGATCACCTGCTTGTTGCGGGCGTGAATCTGGCGCTGCGACAGTCCCGCGCGGGCGGCGCTTAGCTGGATGAAGGGGGTGCCCTTCTCAAGGTGCCCGATGATGCGCGCCATGCTGGCCTCGTCGAGTTCGACAGGCAGCGACACCATTTCATGAAGCTGGCGAAGCAGGCCGAGCGGCCGGTCAGTGCCCTCCATGGTGTTGAAGGTGTTGTTGTTGCGCGAAACGGTCCTGAGAAGCTCGGCTACCACGATGACCGGCTTCGCCTTGATGCTGCTCTTGATGGTTTCGGCGCCCTCGCTCAGGAGCTTCATCACCTCGTCCATGCGCTTGGCGCCGCGAGTGCCGTCATGGGCAAGGCCGACATTCTCGAAATCGAAATCGCGCAGGATCACGACTTTCTGCTGCGGGAAGTCTCCAACGCAGACGTTGTAGCAGACCTGCCCGACGATCTCGGTAAAGAGGGCTGGGGCGGCGGCCGGAGGCGCCAGCTTGCGGTGCGTGTTGTAGGAGTTCAGTTCGCCACGGATCGTGAAGGCGTGCCCGACATTGCCGTGCTTGGTGAGATTGATATGCGGCAGAATGCGCTTGAGGTCCTCATCGCTGGGCTGCGCGCCCGCACGGAGGCCGAGCATTTGCGCCTGCTTCTTCACCACGGCGCGCAGCTTGCCATGGGTGTAGTAGTCATGCACCGTGCGGAAGATCACGTTGTCCTTGGGCGAGAACACCGGATGATCGTCGGAATGGCCGCTGTAGATCAGCAGCCGGTTGTTCATCACCATGTCCCAGAGCATCCGGCGCACCATCATGCCGACATCGCCTGAGCCATCGTCGTATGGGTCATTCGGCGTAAAGGCGACATGCACGCCGCTGCCCTCGATGCGCTTGAATAGTACCTCGTTGTTGTGCTGGTTCAGGATGTCCCACGGCTTGCGGTCGCTCTCGACGAAGCGCGGCGCGGCGTCATAGGCTTCGGCCACGGCGACCGCGAAGGCAGCAAGATGATGGACATTGTGAATGGCGACACCCTCGGTCAGGGGCGCATTGACGATGTCCAGAAATCGGCGAATGTCATTCATCGGCTTGCAGTCTCAAAGAGAAAAGGCGTTCGGCCTATTTAGCCGAACGCCCTTCGCAAGCCGGTGCGGCCGGTGTCAGCAGGCAAGCACGACCTCCCTGTACGTATCGCGGAAACGGTCCCACTTAGGGGCGAAGGCGGGGTGCCCATGGTCGAGCGGCACCTTGTGGACGGAGAGCAGGTTGGCGAAGATGGCAAGCGGCACCAACTGCAACCGCATGGACCGTAACGCCGCCTCGACATCCGCCGCAGAGGCGGCTTTGTCCCTGAGCGTCGCCGGACGGTTTTCCATCGGGCCGACGGCGTGGGGCTTGGCTTCGACGATGGTCGGCAGGCCGTGGTTATCGTCGAGCATCAGGCCGAACAGCCTGCTCGCGATGACGTTCGCCTCGTTCTTGATCGCATTCTTGGCAGCAAGGTGGCCGGGGACACCCTCGGTGGGGGAGATGGCGTGGTAGCGAGCGGCGGCATCGACCACGGAAGCGTGGAGACGAACGATTCTGGCAATCAGGTCCATAGGCCGCTCCTTGCGCTGTGAGGCCAATCTGACGGCGATCCCGGCACCCGTCAACCAAAAAAACGTCGTTTTGGTTGGACGTTTTGTTGGTTAGAGGATGATGTAACCAAAAAAATAGGTTGCACCAAACCGAAAAATAGCTAAGCTGGTCGGAGATTGGAGGCCATTTCATGAGCGCGATCAGGAAGCAAGCCGAGACCACCGGTAGCCGCTACCGCCCCATCAGCTTCGACACCTTCGCCGCTGCCATGGCCGAGATGGGCTTCAAGGCTCTGACCAAGAACAATTTCGAGGAGCATGTCTATGGCCGCCGGATCAAGGCCGGGCCGAACCCCGGCCGCTTCGCGGCGGTGGTGTTCTCGTCGGTGGACAAGCGGGACGGCGTCACCCGTGAGCGCGGCGCCGACGCGATCCGCGTCGAACTGATCGACACCCAGATGCTCGACCGAGATGGCCGGGCGCGGGTGGTGATGGGGTTCCCGCGCGTCCTTCGCACCGAGAATGCCCTGCTGAACCTTGAGGCCCGGATCAGGGCCGCCCGCGAATATGTGCTGGATGCCCACCACCACTGCCCCGGTTGCCGCGCCCTGCTGGTCGAGCGCAAGGGCAAGTATGGCCCCTTCATGGGTTGCACCAATTTCGAGTGCAAGGTCATCCGCCCGATCCGGCGTTGCGGTTGAACCGCGAAGGGCATAGAACGCCCTGCACAAAGCCCTTTCCATGAACGGATTTGGAGGAGCCCACCCCATGGGTAGCTGGAACGAGACCTGCGGCGTCACGCAATTGCCGATCCACTACGATGATCCGGTTGCGCTGATCCTGATTACCCACGTCGCCAACAGTCAGCACGAAAATCATGCGGGCCACTGCCGCCCGAATGCGGTCTGGTCGCCGCGCGCCCTGCCAATCTTCGGCCGCTACAACGACTATGGCGGCATCGAGGGATGGTCGGAGGACTGGAACACCGATTTCATCATCGCGGGTTTCCGCGAGGACCTCGTCGAGAACGAACTTCATGATCTTGCGGTATCGAAAGCCGACCTGAGCATCGAGAAACTGCTGGACCTCATCCACGAGAGCCGCGTCTTGGTTCACGCGCCGGGCATTACGGTAGCGGACGAAAATGGCGGCACCAAGACCATCGATGGCAGACAGCCGGTGGGGTTCATGATGGTCCACCGCTTCGCCTATGACCTGCTGTCATCGGAGCAGATCGAGCACGGACGCGGCTGGGAGAAGCATCTGACCCTGAACGATGCCATTGAGGACGGCAAGGTCTATTACAATTTGCTGCTGGACCGCGAGACAGCGGATACCGGCGAGGACGGGGCTGCGCAACTGCGGAAGCGTCTCTATCCGCTCGACCTCCCCCGTGGCAACATCTTCCACTTCTTGGACCGAGGCGGCGATGTGCTGGATCACTGCAACAGCCGCCGTGGCATTTGGGATTACAGGTACCTTCTGGACGCCTGCGTGGCGGAGGGTCTGCCGGTAACCGATCCCAAGGTAGAGGACATCATCGGCCAGTTGGCGCGGTTCTACCTGTTCAACGCGGCATTCAGGGCACTCCGCAAGACCTACATGCCGCAGGCCGGTAAGGGATCGCAGGACAGCAATTTCGAACTGGTGGAGAAGCTGTACGCGGCCAGTGCCGGGTACATGGCCGCCAAGCGAGAGGGTAGTGGGAACATTGACGACGCTGCCTGTATAGCATCATGCCGAGGCGGTGGACCGGGCCGAGCAACTGATCCACCTGATCCGCCGGGAGGCGCAGGCCCTTCTGGACGGCCTCGCCGACCGCCCGAAGCCGAATGCCAAACAGGAGGCCCGCGCGGCGGTGGCGCGCATCCTCGAAGCGAATACCGGTCTGTGGCGCTTCATCGAAGGCAAGAAGCCAGTCCGTATCGTAGCGTCCGATGGGAGCCGCTGAGATGAGCGACATCGACCCGGAGAAGCTGAGCGTCCTCGCCGGTCTCCACGGAATCTCAGCCGACGAGCACAGTGGTTGCGTGCCGGGCTTCGTGCAGGTCAGCCGGTCCGAGTTTGGTTACGAGAAACTCCTTCGCAAGGACCTGCGAGAGGAGATTGTGATCGGTTTCTATGAGCCGGGCCAGTATGGTGACATGCTCAACGGCACCACTGGCGAATTCAGCCTCGCTTGGGAGGCCGTGGACTTCAGGCCGTCTGTGCGCCTAGAAGCCTATGATCATGCGTGGCACGCGCTGGTCTGTATGCCGGAGTTGCTGGTCGCGCTCGCGGAATGGGGCAAACCGCTGCTCACGGATGACTGGCATCCATGCGTGACGCCGGAGCAGGTGGTCGAAACCTTGCTGCGGCTCGGCTTCCGCGATTTCACCAGAACCAAGCCGAACGGTGTGCCGTATGGACCTTGATCCCAACAAGGCTCGGGCCGCCCGGAAGGCCGAGCGTTGCCGGGCCATGAGCAATCCGGCCACCGTCGAGCAGATCGCCCGGATCATGAGCGGGGACCTGACGGTCGAGGACCTCGTGCGGCTGCGGGAGAGGAAGCAGGCCCGGCGGGCCATGGGGCGACGGCAGGCCGAATTGGAGCAGGAATACGCCAAGAAGTCCACGCGCGAGCTTCTGGCGCTGTACCGCTCCGTCCGCTGGCGCATGGCTGGCTCGCCGGAATACTGGGCGCTCAAGAAGGTGCTCGCCACCCGGCCGCATGTCTGGCGCAGGGAACAGGGCAGGCGGTATCGCCAGCGGCTTGCCAAGAAATTCCACGGCCAAAGCAAGGGACGCGACCGGTAATGGCGCTCGATCCCGGCACTTTTGGTGGGACACCGGCCTGTCACCGTCTGGTGGAGATGCTGAACGAACGCGGCTCGCCGAAGCTGGCGAGCAGCGTCGTGAAGTTCATCCAGAGCTATCGGGAGGGTCTCGGCGATCTCGTCAAAGACGCCCGGCAAGGGCACCCGTGACATCGTGATGCGGTGGTGGTACGAGCACCACCTCAAGAAGGCGCGCGAGCGATTGGGGTCGGAGTTCGAGAAGCACGCCATCAATCTGAGCTACGTCGAAAACACCATTATCGTGCGCTGGAAGGAAGCGCGGGATCAGGGCGATGTCTGGAAACGCCTGACCAACTCCTGACGCCCCGTCAGCAAGTCGTCGCGGCGCGGCGCCGGATCAGCGGCGCCCGAGACGCGAACGGGCGGAGCCAAGGTCGAGCACGCGGGCGCACCGCTTGCAGAGATACCGGCCCGGAATCACGATGTTGTCGCAATGATCGCAGAGTTGCCGTCCGGCGGCCTCGGCGCGCCGCCAGCGGTCGGCGGCGCGATAGAGCAGGCGAGGGGTGATGGGGCTCAGCGGAAAGGGCGTGCGTCCCCACAGGATGCTCTCGCAGACCTCATTCGGAGCATCGGGGATGGCCTTCCGGATGATCTCGGCGGGCGTCATCAGACGAACAGCAGCGCCAGCCCGATCAGCAGGAAGCAGAACCCGGACAGGGTTAAGCCTTGCAGCGTCATGAACCGCTGTAGGTCTGTGTTCTGGATGTAGCGGATGATGACTTCCTGCGGGTCGTCCTTGGCCTTGGCGCCCATGATCAGTCCGGGGCTGAGCAGCAGCAGGACGCCGAACATCAAAAGAAATGTGGCGAAGCTCATTCAGAAACGCTTTCTCTGGCGTAGGAATGCATCCGGATGGATCAGCATGATCCCGTATGCATCACAGCCCGGTTTGCAGTTCGAAATGTCGTCATCGATCAGACAGGGTATGCCCAGATCGAAGCAGGTCCGCGCCTTGAACTCACGATAGGCGATCTCCTCCTCGGTGGGAGGCCCGGTAAGGGCTCCCGCGAGGCGCAGCAGGCGGGCACGCTCCTGCGCTTCCCAGAGGGCATCATCCACCGTGTGGACGCCTTCGAAGAACTCCGGCCCCGGCCCGCCTTCGCGTTCGATGTCGCGGAAGATCGTCGCCTCGGCCCCATGGCTGCGGAAGCTGACGATAACATGCCGAACCGACCGGCGCAGGCGGATAAAGGAGAAGAACAGCCGGTTGGCCGGATGCCCGACCAAGGTTCCGTCCACATCCCATCCGATGCCCGAGAAGCGGTCGAGGTCGGCCAACCGCATTACAAAGCGACCTCTGCCGGGGCGACCTGTCCAGCCAGCCGGACGAGGTCCTCGCTGTAGATTGGGCTGTCAATGCCGAGCCGCGAGCGGGTGGGCATTCCGAGAGCGATGAAGCGGGCCACGTCCTCGTCCGTCATGTAGCGATAGGGGTCGAAGTCCATGTTAATGCGCTTCCCATCGGGGGTCACAAGCCAATGCTCGATCTTGCGCACGTCATAGTCGTCCACCTGCGGCTCGTAGATGTATCCGGTCGGGACGGCTAGGGACATTGTCGCCTCCTGAAATCGCTTTCGGGACGGTTCTACCGAATTAAAGCGGTATTTGCAACCGTTTTTCTTGGTTCAGGGGGTGAATAGCGCCCGGATGAGGAGGCCGCCTCCGAACAGGGCCATGAGCAAGCCGCCATTGACGACGGCGCGGGCGATCCGGACGGGCATATACCGGGAGAGGAGCGCGATGGCGCGCATGGCAAGCAAGTCCACGTAAAAGGTCATTCTTGAAATCCCCTTATTGACCGCTTTAACGCGGTCCAGATAAACCATATTATCAGGTCCGAACCGCCGGGTCAATGCAGGGTAGCTCGCTAAATAGCCGGACAGAAAAGTCCCGAGGACCCAGCGATGGCGAGAAATGCCGAGTTACAGAAGATGATCGTGGAAGGCTACGTGCTGGTGACGGTCAACGTCCTGTATTTCATGCCGGACCACGAGCATCTCCTGAACGAGTTCAGTTGGCAGACCCTCGATCTCGTCCCGAACTACCCGCGTGTTACGCGGTTCCTGACATTCTGGGAGCGCGAGATCGAAGGGCGGATCAAGGAGGTCACCATCTGCAACGGCGACCGCCTCAGCCCGGCCAAATGGCAGAACGGCATCATCGTTCCGGTCTGAGGGCCAGCATCAAGGCGATTTAATGGCTAAGGCTCCCTCGTCCGATTTGGACATCGTCAAGCGCCCCCACAGCAAGAGCAACTACACCGAGGGCGACCTTCTCGAACTGATGCGGTGCATCAACGACCCGATGTACTTCATGCGGAAGTTCGTCAAGGTGCAGCACCCGATGAAGGGTGCGATCCCGTTCGAACCATACCCATTCCAAGAACGTCTGCTCAATGCGTTCCACGAACACCGCCTGACGGTGGCCCTGACCGCGAGGCAGATGGGCAAGTGCGTTACCAGCGAGACCAATATCCTGCGGGATGACGCCAAGGCACGGATCGGCGATTTGGTGCCGTTGAGCCTGCGCGAGCGCGTGGTGAATCGTCTGGAAAATCTGCTGCTTCGCCTTGCGAGGTGAGTCGCCCGAATAACAGGCGACTAAATAAATCCATGATTGCCAAAGCTTTCAGGCGATTAGCTATCGCGGCGGTGAAAGCCGCGCTGTGGTTGCTTGATCCGGACCATCGTCGGCGCGAGGACATAGCGTCCGACAACACGAAGAAATTCACCCACGTTGTGGAGCATGACTTCCGCAGCGATTTCGGGCGTGTGACGCGCGCGTTCCGCACCGTGCCGTACGAGGCGTGGGAGCTTCGGACCACGACGAAATGTCTGGTGGCGGCCGACCGCCACCGCGTGATCCGCGAGGACGGTTCCTACGCTTGGATAGAGGACCTTGTGCCGGGCGACCGGCTCAAGACTGATGCTGGTGTCGAGGAGGTGGTCTCGTGTCGTGCCCTCGGCGTGCGCACGCATATGTACTGCGTCGAGGTGCAGACGGACGATCCGTCCGATCCCCACAATCACCTCTACTACACGGATGGCATCCTTTCGCACAACACGACCTGCGCGGCGGCCTATCTGCTGTGGAAGGCGATGTTCAACGCCGACACCACGATCCTGATCTGCGCCAACAAGCTCAAACAAGCCTTGGAGATCATGGACCGAATCCGGTACGCCTACGAGAATATACCGGACTATATCCGCGCAGGCGTCACCGAGTACAACAAGAGCACGATCACGTTCGACAACGGCTCGAAGATCACCGCGCGCGCGACCACGCCGGATGCGGGGCGCGGTCTTTCGATTACGCTTCTGTACCTCGACGAGTTCGCGTTCGTGCAACCCAGAATGGCGCAGGAATTCTTCGTCTCCATCCAGCCGGTGCTTTCGACCGGTGGTGGCTGCATCATCACTTCGACGCCGCGATCCGACGAGGACATGTTCGCCCAAATCTACAAGGGTGCGCTCGACAATCTGGACCAGTTCGGCAACCCGATGGCGAGCGGCGAGGGCAAGAACGGCTATTTCGCGGTCACCGTCCCGTGGCATGAGCATCCCGAGCGCGATGAGGAATGGGCGAAGCCTTTCCGCGAGCAGCTTGGCCCCAGACGCTTCGCGCAGGAATTCGAATGCAGCTTCGTGACGGACGAGGAGGTGCTCATCAACCCGATGACGCTTTCGCGTCTGCGACCGCAGCAGCCATTCTTCTACGACTACACCCGTGCGATGCGCTGGTACGCCGAGCCGCAGCCCAACAAGGCGTACATGGTCGCCCTTGATCCGAGCCTCGGTACCGGCGGCGACTACGCGGCCATTCAGGTGTTCCAGCTTCCCGAGATGATTCAGGTCGCCGAGTGGCAGGCAAACGAGATCGCTCCACGCGGTCAGGTGAAGATGCTGTTGGAGATTCTCACCTTCCTCTACAGCGCATTGGATGAGCATCCGGATCAACACGCGGAGCCGGAGCTTTACTGGACGTTCGAGAACAACAGCATCGGCGAGGCGATCCTACAGATCGTCGAGGACACGGGCGAGGAGCGGTTCCCCGGTACCTTGGTCTCCGAGCGCAGGCGCAAGGGCCAGACGCGGCGGTTCCGCAAGGGCATGACGACCACGAACCCGCGCAAGCTTTCGGCCTGTGCCCGCTTCAAGTCGCTGGTGGAGAGTGACCGCCTCAAGATCAACTCCGCGAACCTCATCCGGCAACTCAAGAATTTCGTCTCGACCGGACCGGGTTTCGCGGCCAAGCAGGGTGAGCACGATGACCTCGTCCTTGCCACGCTGCTGATCGTGCGGATGCTCGATGTCGTGCTGGCTTGGGGCGCCGATGGCGGTGATCTCCGGGAGCATATCAGCGAGGGCGAGCTTTTCGTCGAGGACGGCACGGTGGACCCCATGCCGGTTGTCGTCTGAATCTCAGTTGACTGAACCGAATTAATGTGGTAGCGCCGTCGGAAACGCGATCTCAGAAGGCGATACCATGGCGAGCCACTATGACACGCTCGGCGTCCCTCGGGGTACCAGCGCAGACGACATCAAGAAGGCATACCGTCGGCTCGCCATGCAGTACCACCCGGATCGCAATCCGGGTGACAAGGGCGCCGAAGCCAAGTTCAGGGCCATCACGGCGGCCTATGACGTGCTCCGGGACCCGGCCAAGCGGGCGGCCTATGACCGGTATCTCTGCCAACCGGATTATCACGCGCGGCTGCGCGACATCGAAGCGCAGACCGATGACCTGCTGCGGCGTGTGGACGATCTTCTGCGGACGGCAGAGGCATTCAGTGAGAATACTCGGCGGATAAGGGAGCGCCAGATGGCGGAGGAGCGGCTTCGTGCCATCCGGGAGGCCGCGACCAAGAACGCGGCGCCTAGGCAGGCACGCTGGGCCGCCAATGAAAATCTGCACGCCGCACAGGAAAAAGCGGAGGAGCGGATCAGGGCAGAGGAGCGTGCGAGGTGGTTCGTGAAGCTCAGTGAAGTGATGTCAATGGCCCTCGGGTTTCTTATTGCCGTGCTGGTGATATGCAACTTCGTATTCGGTTTCATGAGTTGGGCGGCCTGCATCTCGATTATTGCTGCGACGCTGTTCTTCTTCTCCTTCATCATGGTATCGATCAGTTAAGCCAGCATACGCGTACCGTTCGGTGATCCGATCTGGTACGAGATTTTCGCCGAGACCCTCCTCTCTATGCCCATGCTGCCGGAGAGGGTGGTGGCAATCACCGAGCGGGTAGCCATAGGGGGCGGGACCTTTCCGGCCGACTGTCTCCGCTGCTGATAGGCAGCCGCGACCATCCTGCGTCAGGCGGGTGGAACCAAAAATAGTGGTTGTAGAAACCTTATTTCGATAGTACACCCTTCCTTACTTGAAGCGCAGTTGAGAAGGGTAATCCTCGTGGCAATACCCGACAATCCAATACCTGAGCATCGTCCGAACGACGAGTTCCAGAAAGCCGGGGAACGCATGAATTTCGGCCAGAGGGCAGTGCGGGACCTCGTGACCAATGTCCTGATCGTGCTGGCTCTCGCGGCAGGAATTCCCGTGTTGCATCTCCTGAGCGACGGGGCGTTCTTTGTGCGGTTTCCTGTCGCGCTCGGCGAATTCGGCTATCTGGTAGGGATTGCTGTCGGCATTGGCATTGGACGCGTCTATGCCCGCTGGTCGCCGAGCACCCTGATCGAACTGCGAGACGACATCGCTTGGAGGGTCTCGCACTTGCTGCGGCGTCCTCCTGTGATCAGGAGGAAGGCATGAGCAAGATTACAACCACAGTCTGCGTCGCCGAGATCGAACGGCTGTTTCCGGCATCGCCGGTTGCGACGCTGACCAGCCAGCGTCTCGTCTGGAAACGCCGCTCCAAGACTGGCAGGAAGGACGAGCCCGTGATCCGGGTGTTCGGTGCCAAGGGGGCGCCCTTCCTGCGCGCGGTGGTCACCGAGAAGGACGGGGCGCTGACTGTCGAGTTCAAACGGCTTCGTCGTGACTGCCTTGCCATGGTGGGGCGGCCGGTTCGATGGTCTGGTGGAGGAGGCGTTGCGCCGCCGCAAGCAGCCGTCACCGGCTCCCCTCCGCAACGGCAGGACCAAGGCCAAGCGGGCGGGGCGCGGGCTGCTCCCCGCCGCCCCGCAGCCGCCCCGCAGGAAGCCCGGAAACAAGCAGCCGCCCTTGCCGCCGAAGCACCTGCGCCCGAAGCGGGACGAGGCGGCGCTGGCCCGGCTGCGCAGCGCCATGCGGCCGGGAGGAAAGCCCCAAGCTTGAACCAAAGAATCCGGTGAAACCCGACCGGATTATGCTTGCACGCTCCTTCGTTCCGGGTTAGATATCGGGGCGAAAGAGATTTCGATCATGCCCAGCGAGAGCTACATGGTGGTCCGCAACACGACCGAGGGCATGGAGGATCAGGTGGCGGTGTTCTTCGCCCCGAACGGCAAGGACAAGAACCACATCCGCCGCATCGAGAAGATTTCCACCTTCAAGTTCGTCGGCATGATCGCCTCCGACTATCCGCGCCTCGACCGGATCACCGAAGCCATTCTGTACAAGCGCACGGGCGTCGATGTCCGTGGCCTGCGCCTCTGAGTGGTTCGGTAGCAACCGATGGCGAACATCCAGCAAGTGCGTTTCCGGCGCAAGATCGACCGGGCAGCGATGCAGGAAAAACTGCAAGAGATCAATGTCGCGCGCTTCGACGGTGTGTTCGAGATCACGCACTTCCCGGAGGGCTTCGAGGTCAAGCTACTGGATGTAGTTCAGTTCTCGGTGTGGTTCGCCTCGCCGCGCACTCTCTCATGGAAGTACCACTACAAACCAGTGGCGTGGTGGGCGCAGTCCACGATCTTGGCTCGCCTGATCCGCGCACTCGACCCGAGCGCCCGGATCAAGGATGAGGGCGATACTGAGATGGCAGAACCGAATTTCGATCAGGAGTATCCTACCGTCGAGCGATGGATTCGATCCATCGAGATCGCTCTCGGCGTCGGGAAGGAGGAGAATGATCGCCTGATTGCGCTGATCCGGCCCGCCACGCCCACCTGCTTCTGGGAGGAGCGCGGCTGAGACGGGCGCCCTCAGGCAAAACCGAGGGCGCGGATGATGCTCTCAGCGAGGCCGGTGGTGCCCTCCGGTAGCTCCCCGGCATTGCGGAGACGGGTCGTGGTCTGCTTGAGGCGCTTGCCCTCAAGCTCGGCATGGGAGGCGATGTAGATCAGATGGACGGCCCGGTCCTTGAGCCGGTAGATCAGAACCGCATCGTCGCGCAAGTGGCAGTGCCATAGACCGACCAGATCGGCCGTCATTGGACGGTCGTGCTTGCCGTACTTGCTGCTCAGAGGATTGTGCTTCTTCACCTCCTCGAACTTTTTCAGCTTCTCGGCGAGGTCGGGGAATACCGCCAGCTTGTCGAGCAGGCTGGCCGCGAACAGCGGGCCTTGGGTGATGCGCCAGCCCTCGCCATTCGAATTTCGGGCATTCTGCGCGGCAGCGGAGGGAGATCGCTTGTTCGGCTTGGCCTCTAGCAGTCGGATCGCGTCATTGATGGTCATTCTGAAATCATCCTGCGGGCTCAGGCGCCCTTGCGGGCCTTCCGAGCCATCTCGTCCAGCCAAGCGTGAAATTGTTCCGAGGTCATCGGCTCGCCGACGACGATATTCGCCGTCCGCCTGATCTTCTCGACCAATTCCCTGTCCGCGAGGATATCCGCCTCGGTGATCTTGCACCGACGGCTGGCGGGGCGCTCGGGGGCATCGCGTTTGGTCATGGCGGGTCCTCTCGGATGGCTTGCCACCATACCACGGAAATGCGGTCTGGCAAGCTATTTATTTGGTGGCGCGGCAGCCGTCGCCGGGACCACCCCAAGGGGCAGGCCCCGGCGAAGGCCGGGCGTCAGGTCAGCGGCATGGCGGCGATCCAGTTGAATGCGCCAGTGGTGTTTCCGCCAGCGGTCGCGGCGGCGATCAGGGAATCCGGGGCGCTGGACTCGAAGGTGATGCCGTCGGTCGAGGTCCGGAGATACCGCCCTTCGGTCGTACTCTCGGTGATGGCACTGGAACACATGATCCAGCCACCGAGCGTGAAAACCGCCGACATGTATCCTGAAACAGACGTGGCCCTTGAAAACTTATTGTCGAGGCTGCGCAGGACCCATGTGATGCCGCCGTCATCGCTCGTCAGAAAATTCCCGATATCCCCGTTGCTTTTTTTTTGGAGGGGAGCAACAATGCGGCCGTTACCGTAATACAACCTGTGCAAGAAATTTGACGTTGGAATCGCCGGTAGTATGGATAGGACCCAGTTTGATAGGTCGCGTGAGGTCCAAACCCTAGCATTGGACGATTCGCTCAGTATATATGTCCCATTCACGTACACCAAGTCGGTGATATTGAATGTACCGTTCGAATTGATCGGAGTGGTGCCCTGTGCCCAGCTTGTTCCATTAGTCGAAATATAAAACACCGGAGTTGTTGTCGATGAGGTGTTGCTCGCGACGGCAATAAAGCGTTGCCCATCATGAATCATGTTCGTCATCTGTGCTCCGGATGGCAAATCGGTTGTGGCTTTCTGCCAAGAGGACCCATCTTCCGGTGTCGTTGTAGAAAAAATGGCGACGTTGGTACCGGAGCCATAGTTGTATGCGACGAACCAGCGCCCATTGCAGAAGATCGGTGCCACCACTTTGCTATTGTTGCCGGAGCTATTGAATTGGGGAAAAGTCTGCTGATACCAGCTCACGGCATCGTAGGAATACATGTAGCTCCCAGTGGTTCGTCCTGTGCCCGTTGATGGCCCAGCAACAATCCACATGCCATTGCCGTAGGTGACGTAGGTGCCTCCTGCGTTCGACCGCAGTGACCAGTTTTCGCCGTCCGGCGAGGAATAGGCGTGCTTGGCGTCCACCAGCACGATTCGATCCACGGCGGTGTTGCGGACATTGATCGAGAAGTTGCGGTCGGCGAAAGCGCCCGTGTTGTCCAAGGCGCGAATTCGGAAATTATAGGTACCCATTGGAAAAGCCTTCTTAAATCTTGATGGTCAGGGTGAAATCTCGCCGTGCCCGAGCACCCGCCGAATCCTCGGCATAGACCGAGAAGGCGAAATTGGTGTCCTCGGACACGGTCTGCGCGGTACCGGCGATGATGCCCGTGTCGCTGTTGAGGATCAGGCCATGCGGGAGATGCGAACCGTCCGCCAGATAGTAGCGGCGCATGGTCCGTCCCTCGATGGCGGTTGCGGAGAGGAAAATGTTGACCCCGGCGCCGCTGTTCACCGCCCCCAATGCCGAGGCGGTTACCCATACTGGCGGGCTCGCTGGCCGGACATAAGGTTCCGTGTGGTCGGTCAGTTCGGCGAGCGTGCCGCTGATGGTCCCGGTCACGGAATCCAGCGTCAGGCCGAAAGGAAGGCCGCCATACTCGGGGAGAAGCACATAGCGGATCGGATGCTCGCTGGTGGCCGCCACCGTCGCGGTGAAGGTAGCGAACTCATTGACGGTGCCGAGCACGCCGGGAAGGGTCGTCCATGTCACGGCGCCGGGGCGGGGGTCGGGCGGCCCGAATTCCTCGCCACAGACGCCGGACAACACGCCGGTCGCGGAATCGAGGACCAGACCGAACGGGATGCTCCCGCGCCCCGGTAGGACGATGTAGCGGATGCTGGTGCCGCGCACCGCGCTGGCCGCGAAGGTGAAGCTGTAGGTGGCGTGCTCATCGGTCTCAGGAAGCTCTCCGGCCGGGGTTTCCCAGACCGGCGCCTCGTCGGAGGCGAAGTCGCCTTCCGTCGGATCACGGCGCGCGCTGCCTGACAGGACCCCGGTTTCGGTATCGAGGATGACCCCGGTCGGCAGCCCGTCATAGGCGGCCTGACCGACGCCGACCGTCTGGTAGGCCACGATGGTGCGGGACGCCGCCGCGCTGGCGACGAAGGTGAAATTGACGGGTTCGTCGCTCACCAGATCGGGCAGGCGCCCCTCCGGGGTCTGCCATTCGGGCATTTCGATGTCCGGGATAACGCCGCTGATCCGCCCGTTCTCGGCCAATGTCAGGCCGGGCGGCAGCGAACCCTGAACGATAGAGAATTTGATGGTCATCGTCTGATGGCTTTCTCAAAGTGCATTTATCAGGCTGTGTGACCGTCACCCCATCGAGGTGCGTGCGATGGAGTTGAAGGAGCCACCGCTGCCCTCAACTGCGGCCACCGACCAGTCGATGGCATTGCGGGAGACACGCAGGCCGGGGCTGGTTGCGGAGGACCCGGCGAGCAGCCACCAGCCGCACGCGAAGGCGACGCTGGTCCGGCAGGTCGAAACGCTGTCCTCGATGAACGGCTCGAAGCTCCGCAATGACCAGCTATAGCCGCCATTGTCGCTGGTGAGGCAGGCGCCGACGGTTCCGACCTCGGCACTGACCTTCGACAGGGGCAGGACCATGCGTCCATTCCCGTAGGTGATCTGCGTGAGAACCGTGTTGGCCGGAAGGGTGGGGAGGGCACCGATAGTCCATGTGAGCAGGTCGCGGGAGATGTGAACTTCGGTCGGCGTGACACAGAGCCACGTCCCGTTCAGATAGGTCACGGTGGCGCCGCTTGCTTCGGGCAGCACCGGGCTTCCCAGCAGCGGCTCGAAGGTCATTCCGCCGTCCGTCGAGACATGGAGGGTGGTACTGCCTTCATACGCGGTGATGATATTCGAGCCGTCGCTCGCAAGGGTCGTCGCACGCAGCCCGAGGCCGCCCGTCACCGCCTTGGCGGTCCATATCTTGGACTGCGGGTTGATGGAGGTGATCCAGCCCGTCTGGTTGGCGGCAACCGCCCCGTGGACCCACCACTGATCATGCAGATAGGCCCAGAACGGATCGCTGGGCGTGCCGTCCACCAGAAGGGCGGGGATGGTCCGCATGTCCCATGACACGGCGTCGTTGGACCAGTGGAATTGGTTCGCGGTCCGACCAGTCACCGCACCGGAAATGATCCAGAGGCCGTTTCCATGCGTGACGCGGCGCCCACCGACGGTGATTCGCTTGGTCCATGCGACGCCGTCCGGCGAGGCATAGCCGCCGATACCGTCAACGGCCATGATCTGGTTCGCCACCGAACTGGTCACATTGAAGGTGAAGTTCCGGTCCGCGTAGGCACCGGTTTCATCGGTTGCGCGGATGCGCACTATGTAGCTGGGCATCTCAAATGGCTTTCTGTTGAAATGGCATTCTGCGCGTTCAAGCTCACCTAATGACCTTCACCGAATAGGCATCCAGAGTGTACCCATATTCGGCACCCGTCTTGCCCACCGGCAGTTGGCTGCTCGTGGTCCGCCAGTAGACGACATTCCCATAGTGATTGACGGCAAGCCGGAAGGTCCGGTCGGCATAGCCGCCATCCTCGTCGATCACGCGCACCGTGAAGCTGTAGGTGGTCGATTGCGAGAGGTCGGTCGGCACGGTACCGGTGAGAACGCCGGAGTACTCGTTGACGGCCACGCCGCTCGGCAGTTTCCCGCTCACGACGATATACTGGCTGATGTTGTTGTCCGGGTCGGTCGCAATGAGCGGGATGTTGATTTCCTCCCCTTCATCGACCGTGCCCACAAGACCCTCCTTGGTCACCCAGACCGGCGGATTGTCGGAAATGGAGATCGAGAAGCTGCGCTCGGCGGAAAGGCCGTCGGCCGACAGCGCCTCGATGACGAAGAAGTACCGCGTGACCCTTCCGCCTCCAAAGCCCGGAGTGCCGGACAGGACGCCGTTGGGGGACAGGGTGAGACCCGGCGGCAGTTCTCCAGCCACCACCGAATGGGTAAGGTCGATGCCATTGAGCGCCGTGAGCGTGAGCGGCGTCATCGGCATATTCGCTTGCAGGGTCCCAAGATCGAATGGCGTGCCGGGTGCCCAGAACGGCTCGGTCTTGCGCACCGCAAGACTGAATGTGCGCGTCGCCGACAGACCATCGGCGTCCTCGATCTTGACGGTGAAGGTGGAGGTCTGGTCCTCGGTGACATCGGCCGGGGTCCCGGAAATCACGCCAGTGCGTGCATCCAAGGTCATCCCGTCCGGAAGCGCCCCGTCCACAATGCTCCACTGCGTGATGCCGACATCGTCACTGGCCTTGAGCGCAGTGGCATATGGGACCCTTTCGTCGATGGTAGCGAGCAGACCGGCCGGGGTGATGAAGGCCGGTGTCGGATCGGGCGTCTCACCACCGGATTGCGGCTCCTCGACGGTGATCCTGATCGAGAGCAGCTTATAGCTGGCGAGCCCTCCGGTGTCGGTCGCGCGTACCGTGAAATAGAAACGCGTATCCTCGGTTACGCTGGGCGTGGTGCCGCTGATGAGCCCGGTCGGGGTCAGGCTGAGGCCCTCCGGCAGGTCACTGTCCTCCAAGGCCCATTCGTCGATGCCGATATCGTCCGTGCCTTCCAGTTGAATGCTGACCGGAGCGTTCTGCACATAGGCACCGAGGTCGGCAGACGAGGTGATAACGGGCGGCGTGTTCACATACTTGATTGCGATGCTGAACTCACGCGTCGCCGAGTGGCCGTCCGCGTCCTCAATGTACAGGGTAATCGGGTAGACCGTATCCGTGAGAACATCCGGAGCGATGCCGGTAAGGACACCGTTCGGCTGTAGGGTGAGGAAGTCGGGCAGATCGACGGCTTCCCAAAGCGTGATCCCGACATCATCCCTTGCCTCGACGGCGACGGCGATTTCCTCGCGCTTCTCAAAGGTCCCGAGCAGACCCGACGGCGTGACGAAGTACGGCTCGCGGCTCCGCACGGTCAGGCTCAGTTCCATGGTTGCGGTCAGGCCGCCCGCATCGCTGGCTTGCACCGTGAAGGCGTAGCTCGTATCCTCATCGACCTCTGGCGCCGTACCCGAGATCAGGCCGGAGGCGGAGATGGACAAGCCACTCGGCAGGGCGCCGGAGACGATGCTCCACTCCGTGATGGCCTTGTCGTCGGTGCCTTCAAGCTGGAACGACACGGAATTGCCTTCGACGACCGGCGGCAGTTCGGTGGTGGTGATTTCCGGCGGCGTATTCACATCCGCTACGATCATCGAGAAGCTGCGCTCCGTGTAGAGGCCGCGCGAATCGCTTGCCCGGACGGTGAACTCATAGGTCGTGTCCTCCATCACGTCCGGCGTCGTGCCGGAAATCACGCCCTCGGGGGACAGATTGAGGCCCTCCGGCAGGTCACCGCCCGTGACCTCCCAGACCGGCTCATCATAATCGTCAGTGGCAGCCAAAGTGTACGAGATGGCGGTACGCTCGTCGAAGATTCCCAGCGAACCGGCGGGAGTGGTGATGACGGGCGCTGCGTTGGTGAGTGTGGCTTCCTCCGACATCAGGCGCATCGTATAGGTGGCCGATGCCGTCAGCCCCTCGGCGTCGCTCACGCGGATTTCGAAGCTGTAGTCGGTGATCTCGTCCAGTGGCGGCACCGTGCCGCTGATCACGCCGCTGGTGGTCAGGACGAAGCCCGGCGGGAGTTCCCCGCCGATGACCTCCCATTCGGTGATGGCCTTGTCATCCTGCGCCGAAAGCTGCACCTCGACAACGTCCCCGGTCCAGTATTTCCCAAGGTTGCTCGGGCCTTCCAGAACCGGTGGAGTGTTCACGTCCGTCACCGTGATGGAGAAGGTGCGATCCGTGAACAGAGGATCGTTGATGCCATCACCATGGTCGGACACCCGCAGGGTGAACTCGTAGGTCGTGTCCTCCATGACCTCCGGCGCGGTACCTTTCAGGGTGCCGTCGCTGGTGAGCGTGAGCCCGTCCGGCAGGCTCGATCCCGGCGCGATGCTCCATGTGACATAGGTGCCATCGCGGTCATCCGTCGCTTCCAGATGCACAAGGATGGTGGAGTTTTCCGCAAATGTTCCTAGGCTTCCGGCCGGAGTCGTGATGACCGGAGCCATGTTCTCGACATTGCGGACCGTCAGGGAGAAGGTCCGGTCACTGTAGAGCTTGTTCTTGTTCTCGCGGTTGCCGAGGTCGGTAACGCGAAGCGTGAAGGTGTATGTGGTGTCCTCCTCGACCGCTGGGAGCGTGCCAACGATGGTGCCTTCCGGTCTCATGTTCAATTCGGCAGGGAAATCCCCACCGACCACCTCGACTTTGGCGATTTGGTTGCGATCATCCGCCACGGACAGGCTGATATTGATCTTCGATTCTTCATCGAAGGTCCCGAGGCTGCCCTCCGGCGTCAGAAACACCGGAGGCTGGTTCGGCGCCCATACCTTGATCGAGAAGTCCCGCTGCGCGGTCAGACCTTCGGCGTCCTCGATCTCCACGGTGAAGTCGTAAACGGTGGTTTCCGTTACCGAAGCGACGGTACCCATGATGAACCCAGCATTCGACAGGGTCAGTCCGTCCGGCAGTGCTCCGGTGAGGACGCGCCAGTGCTTGATGCCCTTGTCGTCCGTGGCGTTCAGGAGGACGTTGGCGCTTTCCCCGCCTTCGAGATCGGTGATCAGCCCGGTTGGCGTGATGAACTTCGGCGGTGTGTTGACATAGGTCACCGCGAGGCGGAAGGAGCGGTCCGTGAAGCGGCCATTCGAATCGGTGACCCGCAGCACGAAGAAGTAGGTGGTATTGGTGCCGACATAATTCGGAGTGCCGGACAGGGCGCCCGTGACCGGGTCGAGCGTCAGTCCGACCGGGAGAGCGCCGGAATAGGGTGCGATGGTATAGGACACGATTGTGGCGCTCGGATCGGCTTCGGCCAGCAGGCCAATGTTGATCGGCGTGAGCGCGGGCACGCTGCCGAGGTTAGACGGCGTTTGCCAGATGGGTGCCAGCGGCAACGGCGGAGCCACCACGACCGAGAAGCTGCGGTCGGCATACTGCCCATAGTTGTCGGTGACGCGCACCGTGATCTCGAAGGTGGTCTCGCTCTCAATCTCCTCCGGCACGGTCCCGGTGAGCAGTCCGGTCGATGTAAGGGTGAGGTAGGCCGGAAGCTCGCCGGAGATCACCCGGTAGTCGGTGATGAGGTTCGCGCTGTCGGCGACGAGTTGGAAGCCGACGGTATCACCGCTGTGCGCCGTGCCGAGCAGGCCCTCGGGCGTCACCCAAACAGGCGGGGAGGTGTCCGCAATCCTGTACTTGACGTTGATGGCACCACGGAATGCAATGGATTTGACGAGGATCACGGCGCGACGCTCCAAATTACTGGTTCGTTGAGCATGGATGGCGATATTTAGCCGTGCGCAGTGTGGTCGTTCTCCCGACACAATGGAGATATGGTCGGGGTGGAAGGAATCGAACCTTCGATCTCCTGCTCCCAAAGCAGGCGCCTTGCCACTCGGCCACACCCCGTCAGAGCGGGTGGGATCGAACCACCGACTTCCTCCTTCCCGAGGAGGCGCCCTACCGCTGGGCCACGCTCTGTTAAGCGGCAATGAACTTGGTGCCCCATACCGGATTCGAACCGGTGTTTCCGCATTGAAAGCGCAGTGTCCTGAACCACTAGACGAATGAGGCGAATGGTCTGGACGGCGGGGATCGAACCCGCGACCTCTCGCATCCGAGGCGAGCACGCTACCGCTGCGCTACGTCCAGACAGGAAACCTATGCGGCCCGTGCGGCCCTCTCGATGGCGCCCTTGTATTTGCGATCCAGCGAGGCCAGCAGCGCCATGTCCATATTCGCGGGCGACGAGCGCATCTTGCCGCCGTCGAGGAACAAGGCGAGCGCCCGGTCCCGCGTAATGGTCCGCGTCGTCCTGTCGTCCACCGTCGGACCCCAGCCGAGGCGCAGCAGCCAGTTGAACATCGCGTCGGCACAGATGCCGTCGTCGCGGTAGCTGAGCAGCGACGCGGAGCCATCCCGCTTCGAGACTTTCTTGCCGTTCTGCGTGATGAGGCCGACATGGGTGAACAGCGGCAGGCCGCGTCCATGGCCGGACCAGTCCAGCGAGGCCAGCGCCTCCCAGAGCACGACATGCTTGGCGGTGTTCGACAGGTGATCGGTGCCCCGGACAATCCAAGTTACACCAAGGTCCATGTCGTCCACGGTCGAGGCGAGATGGTAGGTCGGCATTCCGTCCGACCGCAGCAGCACAAGGCCGTCAATGGCCTTGCGATCATTGTCCGTGATCGCGATCCTGCCTGCGATGGTGTCGTACCAACCCTCCGCAATGACCTTCGGCGCGAACCGCACGGCCGTGCCGTCCATCCGTGCAAGACCGGCGCGGACAAGATCGGCTGCCAAGTTGCGGTAGAGGTCGAGGCGGTCGGACTGGCGCACGCGCATGTCGTGGTCGAGGCCGAGCCAAGCCAGCGCGTCGTCGATCACCTGTACGGCCCTCTCGTCGTTCCGGGCATTGTCGGTGTCGTCGATCCGCAGCAGGAACCGGCCGCCCGTCGCGCGGGCGATCAGCCAGTTGAACAGGGCCGTCCGGGCACTGCCGATATGGAACAGGCCGGTCGGGGAGGGAGCGATGCGGGTGGTGTGGGCGGTGGTCATGGGTCTGGTTCTCTGGGTTGAAATGCAAAAGGCCCGCTGGACGGCGGGCCTTGGGTCATATCGAAGGCCGGGATTGGCCTAGAGAACCGTCGGTCGCCGTCTTGCGGCGACCGCGCACGAGCGCGTCACCGCGAGGGGGTGGGTTCCTGCGGTTCCGGTCGGGCGATAATGATGAAAGCAAACTGGCACATGATCGTACCTATTTAGCATAGGAACTCCGCATGGCGTCAACCGCTTTATGTAACGAAACGGTGATCAAAAGGGGTGGGATACCTTGCGATTCCGTGATAGCATAGCACGGGCCGCCTTAGGGACGCTCACGGCACGGGCCGCCTCAGGGACGCTCACGGCACGGGCCGCCTCAGGGACGCTGATGATTCTGCGATTGTCGAAGTTTTTGGAGAGTACCCGGCGACTTCCTACTGCACTCCGCTATGGGATTTCGACCATCCTCGTTGTCACAGCAGCAGTTGTGCGACACTTCATGGTCGGGGACTTCAACGGCTATGCGCTGACGATGTTTGCCCCGGCGGTAATCATATCGGCATTCTTCCTTGCCCAGCAGACGGGATATTGGGCGACTTTTTTGGCTACTTTTTTGTATTTCTGGCTGCTTGTTCCGCCGTATGGCTCTTTGTATCCCGTGGACAAGAGTCATTGGATCGGGGTTTCTGTATTCATCGCCACCAACTGCTTCGGCGTTTTTCTGGTTGAAAGCCTGCATAAGATCATGGGCGAACTGCGCGCGAATATGACACGGGCGCAGAAGTCGGAAGCTGAAAAGGTACTTCTCCTCCGCGATACGGCGCACCGGTTCCGCAATGACTTGCAGCGCCTCGCGGCCACAATCGGATGGCAGGCGGCAATGGCGAGCAATCCCGAAGTACGGGATGCCCTGACGAGCGTCGAAGCGCGGGTTGCGGCCATGGCGGCCGTCCAAGGCCGTCTCGATGGTACCAAGGTCGAGGGGACCTCCCTCGGGAGCGTCATCAACAGCGAAGAATTCCTGCGGGGGCTCGCCGAGGACCTGACGGCGACCATTGGCGTGCGCCCGGTTACGGCCATTGCAGAAGTCGAGAGCCATCTCATCCCGCTCAAGCGTGCCGCTCCCATTGGCCTCATTGTCAACGAAATGGTTACGAACAGCCTCAAATACGCCTTTCCCGAGGATCGAGCAGGCACGGTGCGCATCACCTTCCGGCGGGACGGGGACGAGTATGTTCTCGGCATCGCTGATGATGGAGTTGGCATCAAGACGACCGCGCCGCCCACTGGAACGGGTCTTGGGCTCCGTATTGTCCGTGGCTTCGTCAACCAGATCGAGGGCAACCTGCGCATCGTGCCCAACCCATCCGGTGGGACGCTGTGCGAGGTCCGCTTCCCGGTCTGAACCAGAAAAACACGGTTATTGACCTTTATTTCCGGTTCGGCTATAAATACGGACATGAGCAGCACGTCGAAACGAAAGCGCCTGACGCGCCTGATCTGACAGCCATCCCCTGCCGGTCCTTCGCGGCCCCGCAGCCGATGGCTGCGGGGTTTTGCGCGTCTATGGGCCGGAAGCTCAGTTGGTTGAGCAGGGGACTCTTAATCCCAAGGTCGTGGGTTCGAACCCCACCCGGCCCTCCAATCCCATCCATACAGGCTTTGCGTGGGCCGGTAGTTCAGAGGAAGAACGGCGGACTTTTAATCCGCGTGCCGTGGGTTCGATTCCCACGCTCCGTCCAGCCGAAAGGGAAGCGCACCCCCGGCTCGGCCAGCACCCACAAATGATACTGGTTGGCGGCGTCAACGAGGCGCGATTCCGCCGGGTAGAGTTCCACCGCTTCGTGCTCGGGGCCGATCAGTTCATTTTTGATGCGTTGCAGGTCACGCCAGTCATGGATGACCTCCTTGTCTCGGCGCTTGATGCTGAGGTGGATCATTTTCGGCCAGCCCTCACCGATCTCCGGGCTCCGGTCGATGTTCACTTGGTAGCGGGAATTGATCCAGACCTCATTGCGCAGCACCCGCTCCATCTGGCGCCGGGCCGCTTCCTCAGACAGGCCGAACTTCTCCGCGATTTCCCGCACCTCGGCCTCGGCTGTCGGCGGAAGCTCCGCCCGCTCGAAGGGCGTCCACGGGATGAATCTGTGCAGGTGAGGGGGCACCTCATCGAGGGGCATCTCGGCGTAGAGCGTCGTTTTTCGCTGCTGCTTCTGTTGTTCCTTGGCGGCGCGGCGGCGCTCGGCTCGGTTCATAGTGCCCTCTCCATCCATCGAAATTCCGTACCAACAAATCTGAGGAAGTCAACCGGATTCTGTCCGGACACCAGCCGATAAATAGATGAAACCGACTTCCGAGGATTCCGTGGTCGATTTCTCCGCACCCGCGACCGAAGTGTTTCAAATCCTTCGGTCATATGACTATGAGGTTCTCCTCTACGACGAGGAGAGCAACCGGGTCGATGACCCGGCCGATGCCCGCCGCATGTTCGCGCGGCCGGAAAACCTGCTCGTCTCCATCATTGACGCCGGGGAGGATTCCTCCGTGCGTCTGATGGTCGGCAAGAGCACGAAGATCACCGACATCCTCGGGCTGGTCACGGCGCTGCGCAACTGCGCAACCAAATTCAATTTGCTGTTCAACGTCAGGCAATACGGGAAGGAGATTTCTCCGAAGGATTTTGCCTCCGGGTCCGCCGTAGCCGAGTCATTTCAGAAGGACACTTCCATGAATATCTTCGAAAGCGGTCTCTACGGGACCTCGCGATCCAGCTACCTCCGCCTTGAGAACGCCCGCATGATCGTGCGGCACTCCGCCAAGATCGACGAGACCAAGATCGGTGCCCGTGGCCGTCATATCGACCAGATTTTCGTCGAGAACGCGGTCGGTGAGCGTTTCCTGTTCCCGACGACCAACATTGCCCCGGCGCGTGCCATGACGCAGCACGTCAATATGGGCGGCACCTTCGCCGATGTGGTCGGGCAGCAGATTCAGCGCATGGCGACCGACTACGCCAATCTCGCCAACTGCTCCCAGTACATCTACCAGAACGCCGCCGCCATCACCGAGTGCGACCGCGCCATGACGGTGCGCGAGGCGTGCCGCTGCGAGATGCGCAAGCTGCGCAAGACGTTCGAGCGGCTGTGCCGCCCGACCGCCTATCAGGCCGAGGCGGATGCCATTGCCGAGCGCGCCAATACCCTGATCGAGGGGCAGGAGCAGGATGATGCCGTGTCCCCCGAGCATCTGGCCGAGATGCGCGAGATCATCGCCGTCGAGGGCCGCGAGTTGGCGGACGCCGTGATCGAGGCCGCGTGCAAGGCGGTTCGTCGCTTGGCGAAGGAAGCCGAGGCCAACGCCATCGAGGAGGATTTTCTAAAGGTCGTTCCCCGTCGCCCGGCGCATCCCGACAAGGCGCCGGAGGAGGTCGAGGCCGAAGCCACGCCCGGCAAGACCGCCAATGGGCGACTGTTCGCGCGTCCGGATGCGCCGCAGAAGCCGTTCGGGCGTAAGCAGGTTGAGCCGGGTCCGGCGGAGGTGGAGGAGGCGCGTGAGGACCTCTCCACGCCGACCGTATCGGTGTTGGGGCGCAAGGTGAATGCCGATGCGTGGGAAGCCTTCAAGAACGGCCATCTCGACCTGTACGAGCCGCCGCATCCGAAGGAGGGCGTGCAGTTCACGGACAAGACCAGCGAGCTTCTGTACAAGCTCGGCGCCATCGTCCCGCAGGTCAAGGACGATACGATGCTGAACCTGCTGTCCTTCGTCGCCGACCGCATGTCCGAGGAGCGCGACCCAGCGATGGTCCGCCGGATGCGTGCCGTTGCTATGCAGGCCATCCGGATCGCCGGTCTGAGCCTCTCCGAAGGCATTGCGGAGAAGAACCATGTGATCCGCGAGTTCTCCTCGTGGCTGCGCGGCCTGACCACCGAGGCGGCGGTTGGCGCCGATCCGCAGGAGCCGCTGGACACCGCCGATGACCTTGATGACACCGAGGAGGCGCTCGATGACGCCGAGGCCGGGACCAACGCCATGGAGGAAGGCATGGAGCTTTCCCGCGAGGATGTCCTGCTCCCCCGCCCGAATCAGGGTGACAACCTTGCCCGCGAGGTGACCAAGCCGACGGTGACCGAGCCGACCGACGGCGAGGAGGTGCTGCCGGACGAGGGATACATTTCCCGTCTGCGAACCCTTGCCGGACTCCGGAACCGCACCGCATAATAGGCAGAGGTTTTCCAGCAAGATATTTCCACGGGCCAGCCGCCCGGCGTAGCCACTTCGACAACATCAAGGTATCGGACCGGCACGTCGGGCGGATAGCCGCCGACGGCCGGGACGACCGCGCATGTTTAATTTCGTCACGCAGTTCGAGACCTGCGTTTGGCTGGAAGCGAAGGACCTGTCCCGCATCGCTGCTGCCCTGCCTTCCGCTTCGGCGAGTTGTCGCGCGGCGTGACCGGCCGCGCCGCCTGACGCGTCTTCGCCCCGCAGGGAAATATGGACGGCGGAAACCGCCTTCTGTTATCGTCCCGGCGATTTCAGGAGGTCATTGCTTGTCCCAAAAAATTGCGTTCATCGGTCCGCCCGGCTCGGGGAAGTCCACGCTCGCGGCGGATGTGTACACCACGCTCAAGCAGCAAGGCGTCAATACCGAAGCGATCCACGAGTGGGTACGCCACGATATTCACCGGCACGGGCCGATGAAGTCGATTTGGGAGCAGTACCGCACCCGCCAGCACCAGATGGAGCTTGAGGATGCGGTCCCGGCCAGCGTGGACTACGTCATCGTCGATAGCGGCACTCTGACACCGTACTTCTACGCGGCGCTGTACGCCGACATGAGCGACAGCCGTCAGCGGTTAGTCCTGCATGACATGTACCGCTTCCTGCTCGACGATCTTTTCCTGCGTCGCTACGATCTCATCTTCTACCTACCATCGCAGTCGGGCACCAACATCGACGACGGCACGCGCTTCCAGACCGCCGAAGAACTGCGCACGCTCGAAGCACATATGGACCTCGTGTTCTGCAATCTGTTCAAGACGGATCGGCTGTATCGCATCGACGGACCGTTTGATACCCGCCTAGCACGGGTCATGCACATCATAAAAAGCTGCAAGTGAAGCCGGATGAAACCGGACACGGTGCCCGCGATGCGATCATGCCGCCCGCCTTGCGTCTGCACTGGTCGGCAGGATGCGAACTGAATGAACGGGGTGCCACCGATTATCATTGACGCGGAGAACCGCGATACGTTAGAAAGAACCCATCCCGAGCGAAGCACGAAATTAGGCGTGCAGGCTAAATAGGGACGTTCCGTTGGGAAAAGCTCTCCCGAGCCGGACCCACGGATCAAGGCAAACTCAAAGCAACACATTTGATTGGCATTTTACGAAGGCAAATTTCAGAATGACTCAGCTTACCCCGATGCAGCTTCTCGCCCAGCGTTTGCGCGAGGAGCAGGAGAAAAAGAAGGGCGGCCTGAACCGCTCCACTTCCAACAACGGCGACAACGCCTCCTACCCCTTCTGGAACATCCCCGAGGATTCTTCGGCCGTCGTGCGCTTCCTGCCGGACGGCGACCCGGACAACCTGTTCTTCTGGCGTGAGCGTCAGGTCCTCAAGTTCCCCTTCGCGGGCGTCGTCGGCGGCGACTATCCGACCGACCGTCCGGTGACCGTCACCGTGCCCTGCATCGACATGTTCGGCATGACCTGCCCGGTGATCGCGGAGACGCGGCCGTGGTGGAAGGATGACTCGAAGAAGGAACTGGCGCGCACCTACTACAAGAAGAAGTCCTACATCTTTCAGGGCTTCGTCGTGAGCAGCCCGTTCGTCGAGGAGAATGCGCCGGAGAACCCGATCCGCCGCTTCGTCATCGGCCCGTCGCTGTACGACATCATCTACAAGTCCCTGTCAAACCCCGAGTTCGAGGACCTGCCGACCGACTACCATGGCGGGCGTGACTTCAAAATCTCCAAGACCCGCAAGGGCGAGTGGGCGAACTACGGCACCTCGCAGTGGTCGTTCCGTACCCGCCCGCTGAGCGAGAACGAGTTGATCGCCATCGATCAGCACGGGCTCTGGAACCTCAAGGACTATCTCGGCCGCGTGCCCGATGCCGACGAGATCGAGGCCATCAAGCAGATGTTCCACGACTCGCTCGCGGGCAAGCCGTTCGACCACGCCAGCTATGGCAAGTGGTACCGCGCCTATGGCGGTGGGCGTGACGGCAAGCGGTCCGGCGACGAGGACGCGCTGCCACCGGCCCGCACCACCACGACGGTGCAGGCCCGCTCGGTGATGAACGAGGAACGTGCCGCCCCGGCTGCATCTGCGGCTGCACCCACGGCTGCGGCTCCGGCCGCCGCACCGGCTACCTCCACGGCCACCGCAGGTGGCAAGCCGCAGGCCGCCGACATTCTCGCGAAAATCCGCGAAAAGACGATGGGCCGCAACGGCTAACAGCCGCGCAGCTTCCGAGTGAAGAAAGGCGCCGTAGGTCATGAGATCACGACGCCTTTCTATCCGATTTTCCAGAAAGCACGTTCATGAAGCCATTCGACCTTTCCAAGCTCCGCAAGCAGGTTGACAAGTCCATCCCCGGAATTTCAACCGGCTTCAACGATCCCACCACGTGGCTTGATACCGGCTGCTACGCGCTTAATTACCTCATCAGCGGTCGCTTCGACGGTGGCATTCCGCTTGAGGGCAAGTTCACCATGTTCGCGGGCGATTCCGGCTCGGGCAAGAGCTACATCGCCACGGCGAATCTCGTCCGCGACTGCCAGAAGAAGGGCATCTACCCCATCGTCATCGACACCGAAGGTGGTCTCGACGAGTCGTGGCTTAAGAAGTTCGACATCGCCACCGACATCGAAAATCTCTGGATGGCGAAGGTGGCGACGGTCGATGACACGGCCAAGTTCATCGGCATGGTGATCGACAACTACCGCGCGGAGAACGACCCGCTCCCGTACGAACAGCGCGCCCGGATGCTGATCATCATCGACAGCGTCGGTATGCTCATCACGCCGAATCAGGAGAAGCAGTTCGAGGAGGGCGATCAGAAAGGCGACCTTGGCCTCAAGGCGAAGCAAATCACCAACATGGTCCGCGTGGCGCTCGCGAAGATCGCCAGCCAGCCCATCGGCATGGTCTGCACCAATCACGTCTACGCCTCTCAGGACCAGTACAAGCCGGATACCATCTCCGGCGGCAAGATGCTGGAGTACGCCTCCTCGATCATCGTTCAGATGAACAAGCTGCTCCTCAAGGAGGACGAGGAGGGCAACAAGCTGGTCGGCGGCGAGGTCGCGGGTATCCGCTCCTCCGTGGTGGTGCGCAAATCGCGCTACGCGAAGCCGTTCGAGAAGCTCTACATCAACATTCCCTATGACACGGGCATGGACCCCTACAGTGGGCTGTTCGATCTGTTCGAGAAGAAGGGCGTGATCAAAAAGGACGGTCAGCGGTGGATTTATACCTCCCCGGTGACCGGCGAAACCCGCAAGGATTGGCGCAAGAACTTCAAGTCCACCGGCATCCTCGACCAGATCATGGAGGAGTGGGAGCACTGGGAGAAAGCAGACGACAAGCCGGTCGGTGTCGATGACACCCTCGCGGCCATCGAAGGGGTGGATGGCAACGATGCAGGCTGAGGCTCGCCTCCTGATCGAGACGTGGGAGGCGGTCCGCGACCGCCTCCCGGCCGCCTACCGCGCCGAGGTGGCGGAGGGCATCGTCCGGGCCTTCGCCGAGTTCGGCATGGACCATAAGGACATGGCGGATGCCGCCGACGAGGATGAAACCCTCGCCGAGGCGCTTGACGCTGTGTTCTCCGATGGCCGTGACGACGATGACGGCGGCTACGAGGACTTCGAGGACTTCGAGGACTGACGTATGTCCCGATGGTACAGCAAGGTCACGCGTGATCCGAATGACCTGACGCCCGTGCTCGACGCCTATGAGTATTTCGAGGCGGAGTACGAGGAAGCGCAGAAGGACCTCGACATCCGGGGACAGCGGCTCGAAACGGTGCAGATGCGCATCCCGAGCATCATGGCCCACCGGTTCGCGCAGTTGCAGGAGATCGAGGCGATCATGAATTACCTCGAAATCCGCGAGAACCAGAAGCTCGGCGAGCGCCGCAGGCACTACATCGAGCACTACAACCGCGACCTCTCGGACCGGATGGCCGAGAAGTTCGCGGCGGCGGACGACGAGGTCGTGGCGCTCGCGCTGTTGCGCAATCAGATTTCCCTCGTGAGGAACAAGTTCCTCGCCTTCACCAAGGGGCTTGAATCGCTGCACTACCAGCTTGGAAACATCACCAAGCTGCGGGCGGCCGGGATGGAGGATGCGATACTGACATGACCGCCGAGGAACGGCTTGTGGAGATGGATCGCGTGCTGCGGAGTAGCGTGCCTTACCGGTGGAAGGACAGCGCCAGTGCCGTTGGGGCGGTGCTGTCCTACATCGCCGAGTTGGAGCAGGCACTCATCAAGGCAGCGGGACCGGACGCTCTCGACCGACTGGAAGAAGATCATGGCTGAACCCGCCATCCAACGGACGGCCACGAATTACTCCGGTCGGAAACTTGCCATCACCGTGCTCCTTGAGAACATGGTGTTCGAGGGCCGGGAGCGGCTGGATGCCATCGCGCAGGTGACCAAAACCAAGGACCGCCTGATCGACATGGCGCAGCGGAAGAAGGGCGGCGCCAAATTTGATGACGAGGCCCGGAAGAAATACGTGGTGAGCAGCACCATTGCCCTGATGAAGGAGCTTGAGAGCGGCAGCACGCGGTTCTCTGACGCCGAGATGCAGAACGCCCTCATCGAGAACCTGCTCTACCTGCTTGGCAAGCTGCCAACGGGGTCGCTGCGGGGCATCCATGGGGTAATCGTGGTGCCCCAGAAGGACGGTCGGGTCGAGTTCACTCCCTACGAGACCCGCGCAGAGTACGAGGACACGGTGGCCCGGCTCCGGGCCGCCTTCGGGCAGGGTGGCGAGGCCCCCGTGAAAGCCTGACCGGCGAGAAGGGCAGGGATGGACAGGACGGCGCCGGAACCCCGGCGCCGTCCTTTTTTTTCCGACGCCACTTGACTTTATTCCAACCTGCCCATACAAGACCAACCAGATCGGCAACCGCGATATTCTGGCGCCGGAAGGAGAGGAGGGCTCGAATGACGGTTTCGCTGAACTACAACGGCAACCCGACGGTGCTGCGGGACTTCGGGCGCACCGTCAGGGACGAGCCCTATTACCTCGTGTTCAAGCACAAAATCTTCGTCGAGAAGGCCACGGTCCCGGCCGAGGAGGTCGTGGCATGGCTGCGCAAGAGGTATGTGGACAAGCCGCGCGGTCACCGGTATCGGGTGGTCTGCTATGCGCACCAGAACGGCAACCGGTACGTGGACTACATCCTCATGGAGACGGTGAACGACGCCGACCTGCTCTACATGAAGATGAAGTGGGGCTACAGCGAGCACAAGGTCCAGCGTGGCGAGCGGCTCAAGCGCAAGCGCCTGACTCCCGAGCAGAAGGCTCGGCTGGACGCCGCCCTCAAGGCGACCCGCGAAGCCTTCTACGCCACCCTCTGAGCCGGTACGGAGAAGCCCGTGCGCAAGCAACTGATCACCCCCGCCGAACTCCTCGACTGGGCGGTTCAGAACGACATCCATCCCTCGGTGCTGGGCTTCCTGACGGCCTTCGGGCCACTGCATCCCACCGGCTGGGCTTTTGCGGGCGAGGAGGGCTGGCAGCGAGTGTCCGATGCCCTCGGGGACGAGAAACTGAGCGAGGCCGAGGTCCGGGCCACGGTCGTGGATGCCCTCGGGGAGGACGGTGCGTCCCAGTTCATGCAATACCATGAACTGGTGGATGTGCTGCCGAGCTTCGATGACATTGCCTCCGGCCGGGTCACGACGCTCGACCCGAGGATCAATCCGGCGAAGGCGGGCTATGGGGTGGTCATCCACCTCGCCCACGAGGTCGTCGAGCGCCTGCGGAAGATCATGCGCGATTGGGGCTCGATCTACCGCAACACCGACGCCTACCGGGAATGGCAGTCGGGTTGCGAGCGGGTGACTGCTTTCGTGGGAGGCAATTTTCCGGCTGAATTCGTGGTCCTGTATCTCAGGTGTTCGGTGATGGGCGTGCGGGACCGGGGCGAGGAAACGGCCGCCAATGATCTCGTGATGCGGCCTGCCGTGCTGACGGTGATGGATGGCTTCCGTGATCTGATCATGGGATTGGAGGGGCGGACATGAGCCACAGGGATGCCACGCCTTCGGATTTTGAAGGAAAGACCATCGCAAAGGCCGATGTGTCGGCGGCAAACATCTGGCGTTTCCTGTTTTCGGACGGCACGCGCATCGCGGTCGAGACCGAGACGGATGCCATGGTGATCTGTGATGAATGCGCCGAAATTTCACATGATGGTCCGGCCCGCATCGTCATCGAGGGCAGCCTGCCCGAGAAATACGTCAGCCGCGAGGATGCAGGAAAGGCGGTGATTGCGGATATGGACGTTCCGGATGACCCGAACTCGGAGGAGGGCTTCCACGTCCAACTGCGAAGCTGGTCCGAGCGCAGTCAGCATCCGGTGATCGAAAGCCTGATCGGCAAGCGCATCCGCGTCACCGTCGAGGTGCTGGACTGACGATGGAGCGCATCACCAAGCTGGCCGTGGACCTGATCCATGCGCTCGACGGTAAGGGATGGATCGCCTCCCCAGACCTCGCGCGCATGACCGGGGCCTCCCGTGCCACGCTGCACTACCGTCTTGCACAGATGACGATGGAGGGGCTTCTGGAACGCTCGGAGACGCGGCCCGCGCATTATCGCATCAACCCGAAGCTGACCAAGGCGCAACGCGCCGAGATCGAGCGCATCAAGCGCGCCGCCGAGGTGTTCTATTCATGACGGAACTGCTGACCCGCAGGATTGCCGAGGGCTGGCTCGACACCGGCTGCCCTGATTGTTTGACCATTCAAACCCGGTATGGGCTCCACGGCGTTTTCTGGAATTTCCGGTTCCAGCCCACGGCGGACATCACGCAACTCATGGAGCACCCGGATACCTTCATTGCGCAATACAAGGCGCGCGAGGCATTCTGCCGGGAGGTCTCCTACGCGGTGCCTTGCTCCGAGGCCCTGAACATGATCGCCGGGGCTGGGCCGGTGATCGAGGGAGGAGCCGGGACGGGCTTCTGGGCCGCCTTAGTGGAGGTACATGGGGGCGATGTGCTGGCCTGCGATATCGGCGGCCAGCATTACAGCCAGCCTGTCGGCCGATATTTCCCTGTCGAGACCTGCTCGGCCGATGAATTCGTGGCCCGTCACCCGGACCGGAACCTGCTGCTGGTCTGGCCCTCGCTGGGCGAGACGTGGGCCACCGAGGCGGTCATGCGGATGCAGCCGGGGCGGATGCTGTTCCTCGTCAGCGAAGGACAGGGCGGCGCGGTCGGCGACGACTCCCTGTTCGAGACACTTGACAAGGACTTCGAGGAGACGGGTTATGTCGAAATTCCGCAGTGGCGCGGCATCCACGACCACTTGTCGGTCTGGCGGAAAAAGACCGAGGGCTGAAACGACATTCGGCCCTTCGTTTCCGCCACCCTCGACATGAAAAGTACTAAGAAAATGCGTTGACGGAAACGGATTTGTTTGTATAGTGCGCCTGTGCGGTGAGGTATCATAATGGCCAAGATCGGATATTTCGGGGTGATCGTCCCACAGGTGGCATTCTATCAGGGCTATTACCTGATCGACACGAACCTCGATAACGCGGATCAGAACCTCGCGGCCGTTCGCCAAAAGCTCACCGGCAGCTACATGCCGCCCTCCGCCGTGATCCAGAAGCGGGAGGATATCGGTGATGAGGCGCGGATGATCGGAGAGCTACTCGGAGCCAAGCTGCCTCCGAAGCTCACCGAGGAGGATCAGGCGCTTCTCGGGGCGATCTACGCCACCATGGTGGCTTGCTCGCTGCGGCATGACATCGACCACGTCGGACTGTGCGGGCAGATGGTCTATCGCCTCACGGGCGACCGCTTCTTCTACGTCAAGGCCGAGATCGGCGCGCGACGCGGCCTTGACCTCGGTCAGGCCATCAGCACCGGGAACATCGATGTCAGGACCATGCCCGGCTGGCTCAAGGCCATGGACATCGACGGAGCGCGCGCCGAACTGAGCAACCTCCCCGAGGCCAAGGAGGCGATGCGCGCGCATATGGAACACGCCGCCCAGCTACGCAGGGCTGGCAAATTGCAGTAGTCTGCGGTTTAAGGCCGGAAGGAGGTTCTCGTCGGTCCCCACACCGACTTCCCTCCGGCCCGGCTCTCCGGGAAAGGGCCGGACATCCCGGAGACCGCTCGGATGCTGCCGAAGCAGCAGGTTCAGACCGATGCACCGCGCATCCGGGCCACTACGTCCTTGATGCGTAGCTTTTCAACCTTGAGGCGCCTGATCAGCGATTCATTTCGCGTCAGGCGCCGTTCCTCACCCTTGATCCTCTCCTCAAGCTGGCGGTGCTTGGACAGAAGTCGCTCAATGTGGCGTCCATCAACAGCCATGCCCACCTCCAAGGAGGTTATGGGATCGTCCCAAAAGGCAACAAGGGAAGTGCCCGTGAAAATCAATAGCAATGGGCGTGGAAAGTCTGCGTATGCACGCGCCGGTAGCAACACAAGAACCCGTGAGCGTTGACGCCCCGCACCTTTCTGTACCGGAGATGGTGGGTTTCGCCCACCGGTTCAGAAGGCGGGCGGAATTCATCGGTACCGTGCAACGAACGGCCAGAAATCAGGCCGCCCGCCGGAGTTCTGCCGTGTGTCCGGTGCTCTACCGCACCAGATCGGCCATGAACCACCGCTTATAAAAGTCGCTGAAATCCTCCATCTGCTTGCCCATCACGCCGAGCCAGCCGCCAGTCCACCGGCCATAGGCCGGGCGGCCGTCGGGGAGCAGCAAGTCCTCGGGCATGGTGCGGATCACATAGAGCGGGTTCTGGAAGGCATACTCGCGCCCGATGGTCCGGAATCGCTCGGGTCGGATCAGGAAACGCGTCTCACCGCGAAAGGCAAGGCGAACTTCGGAGAACTCGCAGTCCTTAAACTGTTCGGCGATCTGGAAGAACACCCGTATCACATCGAGGGGCGCCTTGTCGCCGTCCACGCTCCGGATGTCGATCACAAGCGCACCGGGTTTTACCAGATAATGGTGGTAAGTAAGTACCGAGATTCCCTTGTTACTGGGTCGGCCAGTGACGGCGAAAGCTTGACGGCCGACCGAAATGAAGTTCAATCCGAGTACCAGTGCGATGATTGCCACCGGAAAACCGAGATATTTGAGGAACTTACGCACGACATTCATCCGTTTCCGTTTCGAACGAAGGCACTAGACGCCGCAAATCAGTTTCGTCAACCGGAATTATCAAGTTCACCACGGACGCAGCCCGGACTTCACTTCAGCTATGCAACGATGTAGGTTGCTCTCGGAAACCACCGCAGGAGGATACGATGCTGCGCGCTGCTGGCCTTGCGGCCGTGGTGATCTGGGGCGTGCTGGATGCAGTCCCCGCCCGCGCCGAATGCTTCGGAGAGTACCCTTACCGGGTTTGCACGGATACCTACACCTCGCCCTCGGGCGACATAAGCATCCGGTCCTACGATACCCTCGGAAACACCTACTCGCTGGACACGCGGACGCGGCGCTTACCCGGCGGCGGCAACGAGATCACCTCTACCGACAGTATGGGCAACAGCTACTCCGTCCGGTCGTGGTGCGATGCGACCGGCTGCCACTCGACCGACTCAATGGGCAACCGCTGCACAATCACGCGCACCGGGCAGCTTATCGGCTGCTGAATCCCATCCAGCGCGCCGCGTTCATCGCACCGGACACATAGGAAACAGAAAGCGAGGGACGCGGTGCCCAGTCTCACCTCCCACAGGGGATGCCGCGAGGGGCGGGCGTGTGCTCTCCGTGAGCCG
>Ga0207747_1000036_pt1 | contig 149779 bp, 178 predicted proteins | sample HigsolmetaGSP11D_FD_184839 | JGI IMG/M metagenome (GOLD analysis project Ga0207747, IMG submission 184839) | High solid enriched microbial communities from the Joint BioEnergy Institute, USA - SP1-1-D (SPAdes) | ecosystem: Engineered > Bioreactor > SSF (Solid state fermentation) > Aerobic >... | reverse complement strand
GCTCATAACCCGGAGGTCGCAGGTTCAAGTCCTGCCCCCGCAACCAAACATGGCGGCGTAGCTCAGTTGGCTAGAGCATGCGGTTCATACCCGCAGTGTCGGTGGTTCGACTCCACTCGCCGCTACTTTCCATATACAAACTTTTTGATTAATCGAAATTTTCAAAATTGCCTCAACCTTATCAGGGTAGACGGTAATTTTTTTTATATATGTAGGTAGCATAGCTTTTATTTTCTTTCTGTCTCCTTTGGTCAAAATATCTTTATCTTTTATTAAATATGCTGTTATCATATCTTCTGTTATAATACTTACATCAGGTTTTAATTCCAATTCTCTTAATCGTATTTCAACTTCATTCTTCTGTTGCTCAAGCTCGGTCAATTTAGCATCAAGGCTCGGATGAAAATGTCCTGCTGCAATAGCATCTACAATAGTAGAAATACTTTTATCTATTTCTTCTTTCCTTTTTAAAAGTGTTTTTTGCATATTTTGCCTATCACTTATAATTTCTTGATTTTCTTTGTTTAAAGATTTGGCAATTTGAGGTATAATATCATCATTAAAAATTTTTTCCTGCAATTCACTCAAAATGTAATTTTCTATCATATCTTGGTTTATATCTTTATTATCACATTGCTTTGTACGTTGTTTATTATTGCATCTGTAATATGTATACTTTTGTTTTCCTAAACAGCCTGTCATACTTGCACCACAAATACCACATTCTATAAGTCCAGAAAGCAAATATATTCTTTTTACATTATGTGCAGCTTGTGTCCTTTTTGCTTTTTCCATCTTTTTTTGTACCTCCTCAAATAAATCTTTATCTATTATTGCGGGAATAGCATTATCTATTATAATTACATCTTCTTTGCAAATATTATGCTTATATTTAGTACCTTTATTAAATATGTATTTTCCAATATATTTTTCGTTTTTTAAAATATCATGCAAACTATTTTTGCTAAAAGTATTACCTTTTTTAGTTTTATAACCATGCAGATTTAATTCATCTATAATATGTCTATAACCATAGCCATCATTATACATTTTAAATATAAGTCTAACAGCTTCAGCTTCTTTTTCATTAATAACATAATGTCCATTTATAATATCATACCCAAAAGGCGGTATGCCTCCATTAAATCTTGCTTGAAATGCATTTTCTTTTAATCCTTTCATAACCTCTCTTGCAAGATTTCTTGAATAATATTCAGCCATACCTTCGAGAACACTTTCAAGTATTATACTTTCAGGACTATCATCAAGTTGTTCTAATACAGATATAAGTCTAACACCATTCTTTTTAAGCAGACGTTTATAAAAAGCACTATCATATCTATTTCTTGCGAATCTATCTAACTTATGTACAATAACAGCTTGAAATATGTTCATTTCACTATCTTTAATCATTTGTAAAAATTGTGGTCTATCGTCAGTAGTTGCTGATTTTGCTTCATCTGCGTATATTTTAATAATTTCAATATTATTTTTTTCTGCATATTCTTTTATTGCTCTAGCTTGTGCTTCAATTGATTCTTCACGTTGATTATCTGAACTATATCTACAATATGCTACTGCTTTCATTTATTATCACCTCAATATTTTGCTATAAATTATAATTTAAACAATTTTATTTTTTATCATATCATTTTATATGCTGCTATTTCTTCAGCGACATTAAAAGCATTTAGGATTTGTTCGTATGTCATAAAATCTTCATTTATTGTCTGAATTAATAAATATGTACCAAATAAATTAGCTTCTATTTCTAGTCTATCTCCAAAATATGTATATGTTTTTAAAAAAGGACAATTTTCACGTGGATGTAATACAGCATGTCCAAGTTCGTGAGAGCAAACTATAATTTTATCTCTATAATCTAAGTCGCTATTAACATATATTTGTTTGTTACGATGTGTGTATTTATAAAATCCGTATATGTTCCCTAGCGGGAGTGCAATAATATCTACATTCAAACACTCAGATAATTCAAGAGGATTATTAGTTTTGTACTTTTTAGTCAGCTTCTTTGTGATTAATATTATTTGCTCACGTGAGTACAAAAAGATCACCTCTTGCGATATTTTTTAGGCGTATATTTCTCTTTGTTTTTTATTTTTGCTAAACGTAATCCAAATTCTAAAGCCTGTTTTAACAATTCTCTGTCTTCATCTGAAATCGGCTCGTTATAAAACATCAGTCCATCTGCATGTTCTAAATCATTCATCATCTTTTCGAGATCTTTTGCAATATCTCTTTCATCTTTTGCGGTAAGTTTGTCATTGTTCATTCTTTCTGGATTGCGTATGTTAGTTCTTCCTAACAGATAGTCTACACTAACATTAAAGTAATTTGCTAACTTATCAAGAGTTTCTTTATCTGGAGAACGTACACCTGATTCATATTTCGCAATTGTAGAATAAGAAACATTTAAAAATTTTGCTATCTCATATCTGTCTTTTTTTAATTCTTTTCTTAATTCTTTTAATCTATCTTTAAATTCCAAAATGTCCACCTCCTAATATATTTTAATATTTTATCACAATGAGTCCAAAAAATATTTTATCACAATAAGTCCAAAAAATAAACATTTTTGTCCAAAATGGGCAAAAAACTATTGACATTGGACGAATAGTCGCATATAATATAATTAAATCGCAAGACAAAACGTCCAATGGAGGTGTTTGCATGAAAAATACGAAAAGAATAAATCTAATAAGAATAAGGAAAAACAATGGATTAAAAGTAAAAGATATTGCAAATTTATTAGGAATATCAATGTCACATTATTATAAAATTGAAGAAGGAATTAGAAATCCTAATCTTGAAACAAGTATAAAATTATCTAAAATATTAGGAAGTACAATTGAAGAACTTTTTTCTATTGATAAATTGGACGATTCGTCGCAAAAAGCTGTTTGAATAATTTGGGTAGAAACAAAAATATAAAAAATATTCTTTAAAAGGAGGTAAAAAATGCAAGTTGCAATAATAAAAACAACAATAAGTAGAAATAAACTTAAACAAGAAATATACAAGCCAGATGAACAAGAAATAATCGGATATGAAGAAATAGATGAAAACAAATATTATGATCCTATTGCTCAATTCGTTTTTGACAAAATAAAAAATAAAAAAACATCAGAAGAAGTTAAGAAATAGATATATATAGGTCGTACTATGTCCAAAAAATGACTTAACAAAAAGTCAACCAAAATTAAATGGGAGGACTAATAATGTGTGATAAAAATAAAGTCTATCACTCATATTTTATAGAACACAAAAAAGCTGTTGATATTGCCAAAGAAGAAAATGTAAGCAAACAGGCAATATCTAAAATTCTAAAACAATTTCCTGAATACATCGAAGAAAAAGAAAGACGTAAAGCACAAAACCATAAAAAACACAATCAACAGGTTGGAAAAATTGCAAATCAAAAGCGCAAACAAAAAAATGAAGAAGATAATATGTTAATGGAAGCTTTAAAACGACAGCAAGAAATACACGCAACAGTAATTTTATCAAAAAAACGTAAACTTGGTACTGATACATTAATTGCAATGTCAATTACGCACTATGACTACAATCCAAATAATCAAAAATTAATTTTTAACGAAGCATGTGGCAGAAAACCTGTCGATCTTCCACGTACAATAAAAGTACATAAAAGTACATTAAATCAGTTTGTTCAATATTCACAAAATATAGAATCTGAAAAATGGACCAGCAATGTTGAAAAGAAAGCTTTAAAATAGCTTTATTTTTTTTGCAAAAAGAAAGGAAGATTAAATTGGAGAAATGGTATGCAGTTCAAACATTCACAAATCAGGAAGAAAAAGTACGTGAAAAATTAATTAAACTTGGTATAATTAATGTTGCCATTCCTACAACTACAGAAATAATAACTAAAAATGGTAAAGAAAAAATAAAAACAATAAAAAAGTATCCTAATTATGTTTTTTTTAAAGCTGAAATGACAGCTCAAAACTGGCATAAAATAAAAAACATTCAAGAAGTAATGTGGTTTACTAATGTTGATGCTATACCTGCACCACTGACAGATGAAGAAGTTTTGAGATTGCAATTAGAAGAAAATTTAAAAAGGACGTGATAAAATGTTAGGACGTACACACCTAGCCATAGGTCTTGCAACAACAGCAACAGTAATAACTAATCCACACACATTACCTCAAGCACTTATAACAGCAGGTATAAGTTCATTAATACCTGACATAGATGAAGAACACAGCCTAATAAGACGTAAAATAGACATTATTCCAGGTCTGCCATTAGGCTTTCCATTATTGCTTATAGCTGACTATTTCCTATGGCATTATAAATACTTTTCGTTGCTTGCAGCGATCTTGTTTGCAGTTTATATAGGATTTGCATATTTCACGAAACACAGAGGTTTTACTCATTCATTAGCAGGTTTTGCAACGTTCATATTAATACTTGCATTGTCCGATAAAATACTTCTTATGCCTGCCATGATAGGCTACGGTATGCATCTTATAGCAGACTTAATGACAAATGCAGGCATTGAGCTTTTATATCCTTATGAAAGACGTTTTGGATTCCATTTGTTCAATACAGGTTCTATTATAGACCAATCTATAGGACTTATAGCAACTTTTATATTCTTTGCTATGCTTTACCATAACTTTACAGGTATGCGCATACCTTTTAGGACGTTCACTCGTTTGTGAGCGTCCTTTTTTTTTACAAGTGAAAAACCCCCTAATTTGGAGCCTTTAAGGCTCTTTTTTTTTGAGGTGATGCAAACATGGCAACGTACAAAATTCAATTAGAACTAACAGACTCGCAATACAAAATGCTTTGCAGGTACATATCACGAATCAAAAATGCGACAAAACATGCAACAGAAAATATTAACTACACAAACAGGTATACAAAAATTCTTGACGACTGGAATGCAATAGCAGAACAATTAAGAATTGATTAAGGAGGAATGATATTAATGTGGGTATTAGGACAAAATAAGAATTTCATTGAGCAAATTACAGAAGTTTGGATAGAGCCTAAAGATACAAGCAGTGAAACTACGTGGAGTATTATGGCAAACAACTATGTAACTTTAGGCAAATATGCTGATGAAAAAAGAGCAAAAGAAATAATACAAAACTTATATAATGCAATCAAAACTGGAAACAAAACTTTTCAAATGCCTGAAAAATAAAATCTCATAGAAGGAAGGTAAGCGCATGTGGTATGGATACTTTGACGGTTGTAGCAAAGGAAATCCTGGTGACAGCGGTGTTGGTGGTGTACTGATAGACGAAAACGGTGAGATAGTAGAAAAGATAAGCAAATATATTGGCGTACATACAAACAACGAAGCAGAATACATGGCACTATTAGAACTACTTAATTCAGCATATCGACATGGTGTTAAAGAAATTTTAATACATGGTGATAGCCAACTTGTCATAGAACAAATAACAGGCAACTGGAAACTGAAACAGGAAAGCCTAAGACCTTATTATAATCAATGCAAAGACATGTTATTCTATATGCACGCAAGCTTTAAATGGATTCCACGTGAAAAGAACCAACAAGCCGACAAACTTTCCAATGAAGCTTTAAAACAAACCTCTGATTTTTGCAATTATCATCGTGGTGTTTTTGACATAAACAACCTTGAGAAAATAACAAATGACATATATATTGCACATGGTACAGAAGACTATGCGGTAGACCTGCTTCACAATGTGTGCACCTGTCCTGCCTTTAAGTATTATGAAGGCGACTGTAAACATCTTGTCGCTGCGAAAAAACTTAAAGAAACTGAAAAGGACATTGAGGAACTTTTTCCTGCATGATAGGACGTCAAAAGCGTCCTATTTTTTTTTGTGGAACGAAACAGATTGACCTCCCGATCTGAACTTCGTTCCTACGGGCATATCACACAAAATTCCTCCTTTAAACATTTGTTCGTTTTTTGGCAGCTTTAAGGCTGCCTTTTTTTTTGTACACTCCTTTTTAAAATTACAAACAGTCGGCAAAACTGGCAGCCTTAAATGTGGCTGCCAGTTTTGTTAGAAACATACGATTGTTTGTAACAAAACGAGAATAAAAAGGAGTGATATTTGTGACAAAAGAAGAATTTTTCCAATACGAAAAAACATCAAAAGATTCAATTGATCTTAAAAGAATTTATGTTGATATAGCAGGTGACCTTGTTGCAGGAGTATTATTGTCACAAATAATATTTTATTATCTTCCTGATGGTGAAGGAAAAACAAAATTAAGAGTTATGCATGATGGAGAATTATGGCTCGCAAAAACAAGAGAAGAATGGTGGGAAGAATGCCGAATCTCTCCAAAACAATTTGATAGAAGCATAAAAATATTAGAAGATAAACAATTAGTCACAACACGAACCATAAAATTTAATGGAAGTCCAATAAAACATATTCGGTTAAACTTTGACGTTTTAACAAATCAAATAGAATTGTTTGAAAAAATAAAAAACGATGAAAATATCGATTATAAAAAATGGATAAAATCAGCTTCATCTAAAAACAAAAATTACGATCAAAATTCAATTTTACTAAATGAGGAAAATGGATTTTTACCAAAGGTAAAAAACGAAATTAACCAAAAGGCGAAATCCAACGTAGAAAAAAGCGGATTTTTACCAAAGGTAAAAAACAGCAAAAACATAGATGAAAAGCCGATTTTACCGAAAGAGGAAAATGGATTTTTACCAAAAGGCAAAATCGAAATTGACCAAAAGGCAAAATCCATAACAGAGACTACAAACAGAGACTATCTCTTACCTGATAGTGTCTCTCTCTCAAGTAGATCTAGTGATAATAAGCTAGTTACTAGATCTAAAAGATCACTGTGGAATCAATCTGTATTATGTAGTGATACTAAGATAGATAATCTTGGTACGTATAATACCCCTAAAGATACTGTATGTATACTTGATAATAATAAGCGTGATATAAGCCTTAATAAAGCACTTGATATAGAGCATATAAAGCCTGAAATAAGCCTTAAAGTACCTGTAATAGAGCCTGATATAAGCTTTAAAGAGCTTGATAGAGAAACTGCTAAAGAGCCTGTAAATAAGCCTGTATTAAGCACAGTAACCATGCTTGAAGATAAGACTGGTAAAATCTTGAATAGCAACCTGAATAAGCCTATACCTATAGACGAACTTGATATAGAGCCTGAAATGAGCTTTGATGTGCCTGATAGTGAACTTGATATAAGCACCATAGAGTCTGAAGAAGATGCTTATGCAATCCTTGTGAGAGACGGCTTTATCGATCCTTCTGACCCTGATGACCCTTTCAGAGACCTTTTGAAAAACATGCCACCACATGTTGAGTACACGGAGGAAGAGCTTGAAGAAATCTTGAAAAAGCTCAATGCAGGTTCAAGCTTAAATGCTTCTTGCAGTGAGAAAAAAAGCAATTTTGAAAGGAGTGGAAAAATCTTGAATAACGAGCAAAATAAGCCTAAAAAAGACCTGTTTAAGCCTTTCAGCTTTGACGATTTCTTTGGTACCAGTGATAACGAAAATCTTAAAGTTGCGCCTGATATAAGCCAAGTTTTAGCCAACAAAAAGCAAAATAACACCTCTGAAAGCGAAACTGGCAAAAATTTGAATAGCAGCCTGAATAAGCCTGAAAAAGACATAGACAACGCTTCTGACATGTCTGATGACACATTAAGCGAGCCTGATAACGTGAGTGTTGACGATTCTGACGACGACTTTTTCAAGCTTGACGATGGGCTTTTTGAGAGCGAGGAGTACAAAGAGTTTTTCGCTATGCTTGATGCTATGCCTAATCATGCACCTAAAGCAAGCCTTGAAATGAGCCATAGTGAAACTGATAGAGAGCTTAAAACAGTGCCTAATCAAAAGCCTGATACAAGCCTTAATGCACTTGAAAAAGAGCCTGAAAGAAACGTTATCATGCCTGATGCCGACTTAAGTGAACTCGAAAATAAGCCTGCTGGCATGGATGCAGAACAAACTTTGCAGAACAACACTGACTTGCAAAAATGTCTTTATGCGGAGGACACAAACAGTTTCACTTCCGCAGCGGAAAAAACAGACTGCAACACTGACAGTCATGTACTGCATGTACTTGACAAAGCTGATGTCAACAAGGTGCAAGACAATCAAAATGCTGACAGCAATGCCGACTTAATGCTGCACCACACAACAACAGAACAAGGCTTTGAGTCTGTTCCTGAAGGCGAAGAAGTCAATTACGGCTATGGCAACTGGAATGACTACAGCCTTGAGGAAACTGATGATGATGGCACGATAATCTCATCAGGTCAATTTGTGCAAGACTGTGATGTCTTTGAAAATTTCAACGGTGATTGGAAAATGTTTGAGAAATATGGCTTTACGGTCATTGACGAAGAAAGCGACACAGAGACACAGGCAGATGCACAAAATGCACCTGAAAAAGACTGCGACAATACCTGTGATGTCTTTTTGAGCGATGATGTCGTTAAAATTCTTGCGAAAGATGAGTTAAGTGATGCTGACATCAAAATCCTTGAAGAAGCTGGCTTTTCTGTTGTTGATGAGTTTGTTGACAAGATACAGCTTGATGCTAAAAATGTGCCTGAAAAGCATATTGATAGCACTGAACATGAACTTGTCAGAATGCTCGAAGAAGCGTTTAATGCGAAGGTCATTGACGACGTCGAGAGTGACATTGACAGTGTTTTAATCGTACCTGAAAAGCATGCTGACAGCACCGAACAGGATTTTGTCAGAATGCTCGAAGAAGCATTTAACGCAAGGGTTGTTGATGATGCTGAAAGTGACGTTGACACTGCTTCAGATATGCCTGAAAAATATGTTAATAACACTAAACAGGAACTTGTCAGAATGATTGAAAATACGTTTAACGCAAAAGTTATTGACGACGTTGAAAGTAATATCCTAAATGTCGCAAATAACGCTAAAAAGCCTGATATTAAGCCTGTCGATAAACTTGACACATTACCTGAAAGCCTTTTAAGAGAACTTGAAAAAGTGACTGATTCTGACAAGTCTGATAAGATGCCTGTTGCTGAAAGTGGCAGAAGCTTTAATGAGCCTGATGAGGTGCTTGTTGCTGAACCTGACAATGAGCTTGTGTCTATTGCTGACACTGACATCAAGCCTGAAAAAGTGTACAAAGCTAAAGTTATCAGTCTTGCTGACAGGCGGAAATCATTAAGGCAAGCAGATAATCTTGAAAAGCTGCCTGAAAATGCTTTAGATCGGCGGCAAAGTCAAATAGCCTTTGTCAATAGACACACAAATGCATTGCAAGAATGTTCTTCCTGCAAGAATACAGATAGCTTGACAACCGCAGCGAAAAGAGAAAAAGCGACAGGAATATCAGGCTTGAAAGGATTGGAATTGGCGGTTAATGCAGGTATGTGCAAATGGCAGAGTATATCAAGCGATTCTCCTCCTTCCAAAGAGATATTCAGAAATCTGTTTGCAGTGAGCAAACAGGAACATCAAAAATTGACTTTTGCGTGTGAAGGAGGAACTTAACATGACAGTGCAAGAAACAGCAAAAATAGTTAATGCGCTTAAAATTGCCTATCCTCGTTATGCTGAACAAATACAGGAGAACAAGCAGGGCATGATTAGCTTGTTTGCTTTTATGTTTAAAGACGTGCCTTATGAGGTTGTTAATTGTGCACTTCAAAAGTTCATACTTGAGAGTCCGTATCCTCCTACAGTACACGATCTTTACAAGGAGGTCATGGCTTTTACGAAGTCTGGTATTCCTGATGAAGATGAGGCATGGTATGAGGTTGCACGTGCTATAAGGCTGTATGGCTATTACAGACCTGAAGAAGCCTTTGGTAGTATGTCAGAAATTGTACGTGATGTTGTTAAGGCTATTGGTTGGTCGGAAATATGCCTGTCAGAAAACATAGAACTTGTGCGTGAACAGTTTATTAGGCTTTACGTTATAGCAAAGCAACGTAAAGAGCAGGAAATGCTTATGCCAAGTGCTTTAAAAAGGCGGATAGCAAGGCTTGCGAAAGGCAAAATTGTGAATATTTTTGACGTTGTTAATACAGGAGGTGTGGTAAATGACAAGTAGTGTGCATGATATTGTTAACTCAGCATCTGTTCAAGATTTTGAAAGACTGTCAAAAAAACAAACTGATAACATTAAGAAGTATTATTATAATGCCTTAAAGCATTTGTCAAAAGCTATGAGTAAAAAAGATAAGGTTAATACGGCGATATGGACGCACATTGCGAATGAGTTGAAAAGGCTCGTTAAAACGTGAAGGTTAAATTTAACGGTAACGTTAAATGAAAAAGGTATGCGTATACCTTCATTTGTGGATAAGTCAAAACAGAAAGGATAAAAAATATGAAAAGAATAATAATTTTTGCTATGATTCTGATTTCAATTTTTTCACTTTCAGGATGTCAAAAGCACACTAAAGAAGATAAAAAAGAAAAACATGTACATGTTAATCCAGTTATAGTTTTGCCACATCCTACAACTGATGATGCTATTCATAGTATTGATGAACCTTCAGAAAGCGTGCATGTTGAGCCTACAGAGCCTGTTCACGTAGAGCCTGCTATAAGATAAATAAAGAATACATGAAGCGTATTATTGATAAGTATTTTAGAAAGGGCTGAAGAACATGGAAAGTCAATATTTAGATTTCATTAAGAATTATTTTAAGTCAGCAGCAAAGAGGCATAAAGGAATAATTGTAGATAGTGATATACTTGCAGGAATGCCAACTATAAGTGGCAGGAGAATACCTGTTTCATTAATATTGTCATGTGTTAAAGATAATATGTCAATTGAGGAAATATGCAGTGAATATTCATTAGCTGAAAAAGATGTTAAAAACGCTTTAGATTTTGTTGTCGATCTATTGGACTCTCCATATCAGGCTGAATGTTAAGTTTTGAAAAAGAGGTGAAAAATCATGGAAATAGTCATAGACGGCGTAGTGGATACAAGAGAAAATCCTATGAGTGCCGATGATTTTCTTGATAAATTCATTGCATGGATAGAAGAAAACCATTGGTATTTTGGCGGTACTGTCAGAGAATATAACGAAACCGAAGAAGATTAGAAAAATGTAGAAGACAAATTAACGGAAAAAGACTGTAAAAAAACAGTCTCTTTTTTTGTGCTTAAAAAGCGAAAAAATATTCAATTTTTAAGAAAGAGAAAGGATTGAAAAAAACATGATTGCAGAAGCAAAAGAAAAGCCAAAATGGTATGCAGTACAGACACTGACAAATCATGAAAATAAAGTGAAACAAAAAATAGATATGATAATTCAAAATGGCACTTATAGAAATTTAATATTGCGTGCTGAAGTTCCTACACAAAAAGAAACAGTCAGGCAAAATGGAAAAATAAAAGAAGTTGAGAAGAAGATATTGCCTAGTTACGTACTTGTAAAAATGGTTATGACACGTGATACATGGTACGTAATAAGGAACATTAAAGGTGTTGTAGGCTATGTGGGACCAGACAGGCAGCCTGTTCCTCTTTCAAACGAGGAATTAAGGCGTATTTTTATTTATGATATGGAAAATTATGGACTGTTTAACGTAAATGATAATGTGCTTGTAAAAGATGGACCTTTTACAGGCTGTATAGGAACTGTTAAAGAGCTTAACAAAAATGGCGTAAGTGTTTATTTAACGATGTTTGATAGAGAGACAAAAGTAGACTTTAATTACGAGCAATTAGAAAAAATTAGTTAATAGTAAATCTATATATTGACAAAATATATAAATAGATTTACTATATTGTGTGAAGGTGATTTTGATGGGAGATGTGATTTCTTTACAAAAGTCAGAACGTATAATTGATAATTCTGCCATTCAAGAAACTAGAAAAGATTATTGCGAGTATTGCGGAAAGCCTTGCAAAACACATGTGCACCACATTAAGACACGTGGTGCCGGCGGTGATGACATAAAGGAAAATTTGATTAGCCTTTGCCCTGAATGTCACGCAAAAGTTCATAATGGAAATATAGATAGATATGAGCTTGTAATTATAGTTTCAATAAGAGAGCAAAAAACGCCTGAAGAAATATGCGGAATAATAAAACTTCCGATACCTGATAAATTTCCTAAACTCCAAAATACAAATGAACCTTCTTTGGAGGAACTTATACAAGCATATATAAGTCTAGAAGAACAAGAAATGGACTGTCGCTGGGAAAAAGGACGTATAGCAGACGTACTTTTAAAAAACAATGTTAAGGCGACTTGGATTTCAAGCCAGACAGGTGACAGTCCAGCACAGATAAGAGAGCTTGCTAAAGTATACAGAGCTTTTCCAGACGAGAGCCTAAGAATACCGACATTGTCATGGTTTCATCATAGAATTGCTGCTAATACAGATAATCCGCAGAAATGGATTGAGTATGCAGCAAGTCATGAGTTAAGTACACGAGAGCTTAATAAGGCTATAAAAGAAGCCCAAAAACAGCCTTTGACGGAAGAAGATAAGCTTAAAGAAAAAGCAGAAAAAATTGTTAAGGCATTTGAGGACGTGCAAAAGAAAGATGCAGAGCTTGGAAGGTGGATTTTGGAGGAAATTAAAAAGAGGTGTGACTAACATGGAAGAAAGAGAGATTTTAAAAAAGATATTAGGCTTGGTTAATGCAGGACATACAGTATCTTTTGAGGAAGATTTAGGCGGAAATACAATAACAATATATTTAGATGATATGCATACGCATTGTGGTGTGCCTGATGGCGATTTTGATCTATTAATTAAGAGTTTATATGACCTATTGATCAACAACCGTGGACTTTCATGGGCGTAGAGGTGTGTAATATGAAGAATGATAATTCAATTTATACTTTGACAGTTCCTTGTAACGGTGAGGAACATCAAATAAGTTTAACAAAAGAAGGAAAGTTGAAAATTTTTAATCACACTGACGATGAGATTGAAACTGAATTGGCGTTAGAAAAGCTTGGTGGAGAATTGCCAGAGTGTCTTAAAATACAAAAAGCTTGGAATAATAACTCTTATTATTTAGAACAACGTGATGATGATCCTGTTTTAGGCAAGATTATTACATATCTTGATATTGCTAATGCTTCTAGAGGTTTGTTTAAGAAAAAAATGTTAGGCTTAATTGAAATTTTTATAGCAAGTTTTGTGATTTCTGTAGTTATATCTTTGATACAACAAAGATTTGATTTATTTTGGATATATATGTGTGCGTCTACAAATGTAGTTTTTGGATTTTATTATGTTTATCTTCTATTGGATATTTCAGATGAAGCAATATATCTTTTGCCTTTTATTGTAGCTGTGGAAACTTTTTTCTATTTAGAATCATTGCATGATTTTAAAATACTTAATATTATTTTGTTTTTAATCTTTATGTTTTTATACATTGTGCCTTTTGTGCTTAATAGAGTGTTTTTGAAAATTACAAGTAAAATTGAAGAAGATTAAGAATCCGTAAATTTTTAAGAAGGTGATATGATGGAGATTGCTAATGCAGTAATCGACAGGATCATATATGAAGCAGATAACTTCACAGTAGCGTCTATAAAAACATCAAATAACAGGTTTATCGCAACGCTCAATCAACGCTGCCGTAAAGGACAGAAAATGAACCTGCATGGCGATTGGGTAGTACATAAAAAATATGGCAGACAATTTAAAGTAATACAGACGGATATACCTGAAAATGTTACAAGTTCGGACATAGAGATATTTTTGCAGAATATAAAAGGAATAGGACCGAAACGTGCAAAGAAAATAGCCGATACGTTTGGCAGAGATTCAATTGAAATAATCGAAAAAGAACCTGCAAGGCTTAAGGAAATAGGTATACCAGAAAGCACTATAGAGCGGATATACAAAGAAATAGTTGACAACAAAGAGTTCAATAAGGTCAAATTATCACTTCTTCCATTAGGCTTGTCATTAAATACTATTAAAAAAGCTTATGACAAATATAAAGAAAACACGTTAAACATGATAAAACAAAATCCATATAAAGTAGCCGAAGACATTAGTGGAATAGGCTTTATAAAGGCTGATGAGATTGCAAAAAAAGTTGGAATAGAACACGACAATGTTTACAGAATCCAATCGGGCTTAAAATACTGCTTATATCAGGCTGGAATACAGGGGCATTTATATCTGCCTATAACAACGCTTTGCAATACAGCATCAAAACTGCTTGGAATAAGCTACATGAAGGTTTTTGATCAGGCACAGTATTTAAACAATATTAAGGACGTGTATGATGACAATGGAAATGTGTATATAACGTCTAATTACGTTGAAGAAACCTTTATAGCGGACAAAATTTTTAAAATGTTAAATGCAAATGTGAAGAAAGTTAGAAATATAGACAAATTAATTCAAGAAATAGAGCTTAAAAATAACATTAAATATGCAAACAAACAAATAGAAGCCATTAAAAAATCCTTAAACAGTAATATGTCGGTTATAACTGGCGGACCTGGAACGGGTAAGACCACGATAGTAAATGCGCTTTTGTATATCTTAAAATCAAACAAATATGATGTTGCACTTGCTTCTCCGACAGGCAAGGCAGCAAAAAGACTTGAAGAAACCACTGGCGAAGAAGCAAAAACAATTCATAGATTATTAGAGTGCAAATTTGATGAAAAAATGAAACATGTCAGATTTGAACGTAATGAAAGAAATCCATTAGATGCTGATGCAGTAATAATTGATGAAACTTCTATGATAGATAACGATCTTATGTTTCATCTTTTAAAAGCAGTAAGAGATAACACAAAATTAATCCTTGTCGGAGATGTGGATCAGCTTCCATCTGTAGGTGCAGGCAACATTTTAAAAGACATAATAGAGTCTGGAAGAGTACCTGTGACAAAACTTGACGTCATATTTAGGCAGAAAGAAATGTCCTCTATAATAACAAATTCAAAACTTATTAATGAAGGTAAAATGCCTAAATTTAACAATAAGGATTTCATATTTTACGACTTGATAAGTCCTCAACAAATAGTGCAGGAATTCGTAAAGGAACTTAAGAGCGGTAAAACACTTGATGACGTGCAGATTTTAACGCCTATGAAGAAAACTGATATAGGTACATTAGAATTGAACAGGTTAGTACAGGAAGCAATAAATCCAGCACGTCCTGGCAAGGAAGAAATAAAGTACGGAGAAAAATTGTTCAGAGCAGGCGACAAAGTCATGCAGACATCGAACAATTACGAAAAAGAGATATTTAACGGAGATACAGGTTACGTAAAGCGTGCATATGTAAATGATGACGGTGTCAGATGCATTGAAGTTGACTTTGATGGACGTAATATAAAGCTTATTGAAGAAGAATTGAAAGACGTAATGTTAGCTTATGCAATTACCGTCCATAAGTCACAAGGCAGTGAATATGATACTGTCATAATGCCTATAACAACCAGTCATTACATTATGCTTAAAAGAAATCTAATTTATACAGGCGTTACAAGAGCAAAAAGAGTCGTCAAGATATTTGGAAGTAAGAAAGCAGTAAGCATTGCAGTACGTACATTGGACTCATCAAAGCGTTATACAGGACTTAAAGACAGGTTGAAAGAGAATAAGGAGGAATTTTGATATGCTTATATTTGTGATTTTAATAATAATTTTTACTATATTTTTTTTCTTATATCTATCTACAGAAGAAAAATTTGCTATGTATATAGCAAGTACAACTTTTTTAATATTGCTCTTGTTTATACTGGCTTCCGTAATATTGAGTATTGTATTGCCTTTTAAATATGAAACAAAAGTCATAAGTATTAAGCCGATATTTTCAATAGAAAATGTCAAGAGCATTAATGGCACTTTTGTGTTAGGTACAGGTAGAATTAATCAGTCTATTGTCTATTACTATTATACTCAAGAAAAAGAAGGATTGAAATTAGAATATATTGACAGCGATGATGTATATATAGTAGAATCCGATAGAAAACCTGTAATTGAGACTATTGAAGAAAAACCTATTTATATCAAACCTTGGATAGAAGAAATTGTTTTACTGCAACCGTTCCATTTTCCTAAAACTTATTGCACGATAATAGTTCCTAAAAACACTGTTAAAAAAGTGTTTGACTTGCAGTTAAAAAATTAAGTGTAAAAAGGAGGAATTTTGGATGTCTTTAATAACATTATTATTGCTTTCAGTTTTTGCTTTGATTTTTGTTACTGGCTTTGCTGTTGTGACACGTGGTGAAATTCTTGGTGAACAATTAGGATTTTTGATAATAGTTCTTTTGGGCGTGGTGTTTATATGTAGTGTTGGAATTATAGCAACGTATGTAGGTATACGTTAATGTGTGTAAAGGAGGAATTAAAATGATGCCTATTCTTAATAAAACTGAAAAGTTTGTATTATATTCTTTGATGTTTTTGTTTTTGGGTTTTTGGATTGCAATGATTTGTTGGTTAGCTGTTGATATTAATCATGAACGTAATTCTGATATTACAAAGACTTTAAATTCTTTGCAATGGCAAATAAATAAAGATATTAATTATATACACATCGTCGAAAAAGCACCAGAACAAGATAATCAAAGGTATATTACAATAGCTTTCCAAAATCAAGGTCAACTTCAAATAATTTCAACATATGCTAAAATCAATATAACAAAAGGTAATCAGGCTTATATAAAATATAAATATTTGCCTAAAGATAGCAAATATCTGTCAAAAGGATATTATGATGTCCAAATTTTTGTGCCTGAAAATTATCAATTCCGATAAGGAGGAATTCTTTATGAACCAAAACGATGATGATATAGTTATATATTTTTTAATTGCTTTCTTTTTTGTCGTGTTTTTAATCATATGTTTAGAATCTTTCCCTCCTCTTATAGCAATTATTGTGATATTGATAGGATTGATTTGCTTAATAAATGATATTAGAAAGAACAAAAAGAAGTGAATATCTGTGAAAAAGGAGATGATAAAATGCAGGTAGAAATGGAATTTGAAAAAGGACGTAAGGTTAAAGGAGAACTTTTAAAAGAGTACGAACATTTCTATTTGATCCAACTTCCTAAATATCGTACAACAATTTCTAAATCAGATATTTTTTGTGGACTCGCAAAGATTAATTTTTTGCATTAATAGGAGATGATAAATATGCTTTGGCAGTATAATTCAAATACACAAGTAGAACTTAATAGGACATATCCAGTACAGCCTAATAACATGCCTATTAATGATTTAGTACAGGCAATATTAGGACTTGATAAGGTTGCTATATTTGGCGACTATGATGTAGATGGTATATGTTCGTCTTTAATACTTAAGAAAACTTTAGACAAGCTTGGTATAAGAAATATAATACGCCTTCCAGAGCGTTCAGAAGGCTATGGATTAAAGCCTGAACATGTTAGAGAACTTAAACATAAAGGCTTTGATACCATTATAACAGTAGATAACGGTATAACAGCCTTTGATGCAGCAGAGGAAGCGGAAAGACTTGGCATTAAGTTAATAATAACAGACCACCATGAACCTAAAAGTGTACTGCCAAAAGCATATAAGGTATTTAATCCTAAATTATATAAAGATACATATAAAGAATATGCAGGTGCAGGCGTGGCATTTTTGATTGCAAGAGAGTTATTAAAGGCAAAAGATATACCTGTTACGGTTGATATGATTGAATTGGCAGGACTTGCTACTGTTGCGGATGTAGTACCGCTGGATTCAAACAACTGGTATATTGCACGTAAAGGACTTGAGTACATAAGAAAAAGTCCTGTTAAAGGCATTAAAGAAATTTTAAGGATTGCAGATAGAAAGCCTGAAGAAGTCAATGGATTTGATTTAGGCTGGATAATAGCACCTCGTATTAATGCCTGTGGACGGTTAAAAAGTCCTGTATTAGGCTTAAATTTGCTTTTAAATGGTACTGGTGTTGAAACTGTTGAAAGCCTTAATCAGGAACGATTAAAGCTTGTTAAAGAATATATTGAGCATATTAAGGACAATAATAACAAATTTTTGATGTACATATTTAAGAATTGTCCTAAAGGCATAATAGGGCTTATTGCTGGACGTGTTGCAGAGATGTTTCAAAAACCTGTATTGATAGGTACATTGCAATACGAACAGGTAACAGCGTCGGTAAGAACATATGGAGAATTTGATTTATTGCAGGCATTTGAATATGCGTCAAAACATCTTGATGTAGTGTACGGCGGACATAAGGCTGCCTGCGGAGTTTCTTTCAATATAAGAGATGCTAAAAGACTTCAGGAAGTCTTGAACAAGTTCGTTGAGGAAAATCCAATAGAGCAGGAAATCAATTTGCTTGATGGCGTACTTCTAAAAAAGCCTGCTTTAGAAGAAATACAAGGTTTTGATAATTTTGAGCCTTTTGGATACAAAAACCCTGAACCTGCATTTTTAATTGACGGAACTGTTACGGACATTAAAGAAACTATGAAATGGCGTATGTTAACCATTAATAATGAGTTTAATGTATTTGTTAATGAAACTTATAATATTGGTGATAGTATAAAGCTTGTTGTGAGACCTTATATTAATGGTAATTATGTGAGTTATAAAGTTTTTGATGAAAAACCTGAAATTGTATAATAGAAATACTGATAGTGAGACTGCGGAAAGCAGTCTTTTTTTTGTCTTAATAAAAGGTAATGATGACTTATGGAAGGAGTAATGCTTATTGATTAATTATTTAATTTTGATTTTTGTTTTATTGTTTTTTGATAAGAAAACATATGGCATGTATGAGGAATATATTAAACCTTTGATTTTTGGTGTTGTATTAGCTTGTTTTGCTATTAATAAGCCTATTGTTGTACAGTTGCAGATATTTGCTTTAGGCTTTTTTGTGTTTTATTTTCTTTCGGACTTTATATTTGATTTTATTTTTAATTATAAAGCAAAAAAGTACGTTGATAAAGAAATAGAAATACCATTCGATATGTCTAAGTCAGACCGCATGACAATTGTCGTTGATGACATGCCTTTTTTAGTAGAAGCTTTAAGTGAGCTTAAAGAAGGTGATATAGCAAAAGTGGTTAAATATAAAGACTATGTGCTATACATTGATAAGATAGGAGGACAGCAAGATGAAAAAAATTAAAACATTTCTTTTGCGTTGTTGGTATTTTCCGACCTTTGATGATTTTCGTAATGAGAAATATAAAATAGATGATATTTGGCAATTAATGATAAACTTAAGGCTTATTCTATCTACATTTTTGGGTAGTATTATGAGCTTAATATTATACAAAATAACGGATAATTTAGAGATCGGAATAATATTTGGTGTAGTTTTTGTGGTTTTAGCTTTTCTGGAGTGGAGAGTTAAAATGAAAAGACAGTTTGATGTTTTAAAACAAGAAGAATTAAAAAAACAAGAGAATACAGTAATTGATGATTTAGGAGAAATTAAAAAAATTGCAATAATGCTCTTGCCTTCGGTAGATAGCAAAGCTCAAGACCAGCTTTTACACATATGCCAACTTATAAATAAAATAGAAAAACAATTGTATTAAAAAACAAAATAATGGAGGTAGATTGTATTGCAAAAAGGCGGTGCGTTAGAGGAATTAATCGAAAACATAGGAATGCAGTTAAGGATACTTGGACAAGGTGTTTTGCTTAAACAGAATGTCTTATGGGTAACGTATGGTAACAGGACGTTTCCTAAAAAAGGTGCGCCTGTTGATTTTCTCGGCGTTGTAAAAGGCATACCTGTTGCAATAGAGTGCAAAGAAACAGTATCAGACAGGATACAGTTTTCTGAAACACACTTCTCAAGCAAAGAGAAAGCTTTTCTGTCAGACTTTGAGAAAGCTGGCGGAAAGGCTTTTATAGTTTTTGCATTTTGGAAATCTAATGGACTGTATATAGTTAAACATGATGATTTTTGCGAATACAACAAACAATCAATAACTGATAAAGCATGTAAAATGCTTGGCAGAAAGCTTAATATGAACGTCGATGATTTTGTAGAGTTTGTTGAAAGTGCGTGAAAGGAGAATAGTGTATGGGGAAAATATCATTAAAGTTAAAAAACGCAAAAATAATATTAAAAGCAGACATTGCAAAACAAGGTATTTTGGTGCTAACTAATGACGTAGAAAACATGAAGAATGAAATACATAAACAAAATAATGATGCTGAAATAGTTTCGTTTGATGACAATAATTTGTTTGTGAAGTTATATTCAGATGAAACGAGACCTTTATTTGTTGTTTCGACTGCTGATGAATACAAAAAATGGCAAGTCTTAAAGTTTCCTGTAATTATATCTGATATTGAAAATGTTGATGCTGTTTTAGGAATGGATTGGAACGTTACTTATGAATTTGATGAACTTAAAGTTAAATTTAATACAGTTTTTGACAGAAACGATAATAAAGCTCTTATATTAATTTAATTTTTTGTATAAGGAATTTTTGCTTATTTGATAGCCATTTTTTCTCCAAAAAGGTTCCGCTCTTTCATGAATTTAAAGTGGGAGATGAAAAGATATGAAAAGCTATGAATTAAATGAAAAAGAGCAAGAAAAGTTGATGCAACAAGAATTTGCAATCATACTTAACAGTCAAAAAATAAGATTAACATTTGATGTGGCACGGTATGGAGTGTTGGTACTGACAAAGGAAGATAAAATTGATAAATTAATGGAAGAAATAAAAGAGCAGATTCAGAATATTCCAGCAGTGATATGCAAAAGAAATTATTTTTATGTTGGCAGCGAAAAAATAAAAATAAAAAATCCTCCTGTGTTATATAATGTGCTGAATACAAAACTGGCAGGACCATTTGTACTGTTGTGGTACAGAGAAAAACAATTTTTTGATTTGAGATCGAGTTCAAGAGTACATCCGTATGCTATTTTTACTTTTGATGTACCTAAAAAGGATTTGATTCAAGATAGATATAAAATAATGTTAGTTGATAAGGAAGTTTTTACTGTTGATTTGTATAAACAATGTTCTGATTTTGATGTTTTGATTAAAGGACGAAATGTCAAAGAGTTTTCTGGTATCAGTTTAGAAAACAATCCTTTTTGTGTAAATTCATTTATTTTGTTTTGACAGGCTTAAAGACCTGTCTTTTTTTGTGTATATGAAATTCATTGCAGGGAGGAATATGTATGAGTAAGGTATTGACACGTAAAGAGGAAACTGAACTTTTTAAAAGGCTTCGAAATGGCGATAATACTGCAAAAGACATATTGGTAGAACATAATATAAGACTTGTACAGAAAGTAGCAAGTAAATTATCAAAGCCTGGATTTGATTTTGATGATCTCGTTCAGGAAGGTTTGATAGGCTTGCTTATAGCAATAGACAAATTTGATTATACTAGAGGATATAAATTTTCAACATATTCGGTGTGGTACATAAGACAGAGAATACAGCGTTATATGAAAAACACATCTAAAAGCGTAAGGCTTCCAATCCACATTCAAGAAAAGATAAATAAAGTGCTTTCAACGTTATATGATCTTGAACAGAAAAATGGCGAAAAGCCTACTGTAAAAGAAATTGCTGATGAAATGAAACTTGATGAAAGTGTTGTAAGAAAGTATTTAAAACTTGCTGAAAGTGTTGTAAGCCTAAATCAGTATATGGATGATGAAAAATGTGATGCGGAACTTATTGACTTCCTTGTGGATGAAGAAGTCAATATAGAAGATGAGACAATAAATGAGCAGCTTAAACAGGAAATTGATAAAGTGCTTGACGTGTTGCCTGAAAGAGAACGTCTTGTATTAGAAATGCGCTTTGGAATAGGAACTGATCCTATGACTTTAGAGCAGATAGGAGATTTGTTTGGACTGACAAGAGAACGTATAAGACAGATAGAGGTAAAAGCTTTGAAAAAGTTAAGACGTGATAAATCCTGTCAAAAGCTAAAAGAGTACTGGCAGGAACTATAATGTACATGATATAAGGACATGTATTAAAAATATGCGGGTTTGTATCCGCTGTGTGAGGACATAGCATTTAGAAGATAGAAAATTGGAAGTTATTACAAGGTATGCGCATACCTTGTCTTGTGGATAAAAAGGAGTGATAAGTTTTGTTGTTGGGCTTTGTTATAGGGTTGTTTGTTGGAAGTTTTCTAGGTGTATTATTTATGTGCTTATTTTTCATTGCAAAAAATTTGTAAGCAGGCTTAAATGCTTGTTTTTTTTATGTCTAAAAATCTTTAAAGGAGGTTTTTAAAATGCTGTCTCAAAAATGTGAAGGATGCTTTAAAGCAGAAAAAGGACAATGTACAGTTTTTGTATCGCCTATTTTTCAGTGGAGAGATGGACGGAAATGTTTTGGATATGTTAATGATCCAGCAGTTATGTTAAAAATGTACAAAGATATGTATAAGTACAATTTGGATAGAGGCAGTGATGTTTCGCTTATAAAAAGAAACATAGAGCGGTATCAGAAACTTGTAGAACAGGCGTAAGTGCCTGCTTTTTTTATGTCAAAAAATAAAAGGAGATGAAGTAGTGTGAAAAATATTAAGGAAGATAGTATGAAAGTACAAAAATTTTCTGAAGAAATATTTAAAAAATCGAAAGTAAAAAGTGATCCATTCTGGGATAGGGCAGAGCAAAATCTATTAAAGGCACTTGTCTTGTATGTAGTAACAGAATATCCAGAAGGAAAAAGGAATTTGGCGAGTGTCTATTCGTTTTTAAATAGTTTAGATCTAAAACAAATAGATAGAATGTTTGAGGATCTTCCTAATAGACATCCTGCAAAGATACCGTATAGTATTTACACACAGGCTAATGATACAATGAAAATAGGTACTTTGATAGGACTTAAAGTTAGATTACAAATGTTATCATAAAAATTTTTAGGATAATTTTTAGCAGGCTTAAGTGCCTGCTTTTTATATAAAGAGGAGTACGTTAAATAAAGAAGGTGGCATTATGATAAAAATATTAAAATTTATAACAGCTTTTATTTTATGCGTATTAATTTCAACATTAGTAGGTGCATACTGGGCTTATTCACAATTAAATGTACCTGAATTAGATATAAATAAATTGCCACAGACTACATTGATTTATGATTCAAACAACAACCTTGTAGCAGAATTGCATGGTACACAAAATAGAATTATTGTTGAGCAAATAAATAATAAAAATATAAAAAATGCTGTAATATCCATTGAGGATGAGCGGTTTTGGCAAAATAAATATGGTTTTGATTTTAAAAGAATAGCAAGTGCTTTTCTAACTAACTTAAAGCAGAGGAAAATTGTAGAGGGCGGTTCGGGAATTCAGCAACAATTAGTTAAGAATTTTTATCTATCACAGGAAAGAACAATCAAAAGGAAAATAATAGAAGCCTTATATACATTAAAGCTCAATCAATATTCTAAAGAGCAGATATTAAATGCTTATTTAAACACGGTATACTTTGGTGAAGGTGCATACGGCGTTGAAGCAGCTGCTAATGTCTATTTTGGTAAACATGTGCAACAGTTAACTTTAAGCGAAAGTGCAGCACTTGCAGGGATAATAAATAATCCAACTGTATATGATCCTTACAAGAATATGAATAAGTGTATAGAACGTAGAAACATAGTTCTCCAAAAAATGTTTGAGCAAGGCTATATAAGCGGACAACAATATCAGGAAGCAGTCAATGAAAAATTAAATCTTTCAAGACTTGATTTGGTAGACTATCCACATAAATACTATATTGATTTTGTTGTCGATGAATTAATTAAAGAATTTGGCGAAAATAAAGTTTTTGCTGGCGGATTAAGAGTATATACAGCGATGAATCCTGCAATACAACAGGTAGCAGAAAACCAATTTTTGCAACCATATAATTTCCCTAATTCAAACATACAAGCTGCATGTGTAATAGAAGACTCTAATAATAAAATACTTGCAATAGTAGGTGGTCGAGATTTTCCAAAACAGAACAGATGTCTGAACAGAGCATATCAAGTCAAGAGACAGCCTGGATCAGCAATAAAGCCTCTTACAGTATATGCAGCAGCGTTGGAATCAGGTAGGAATGAATACAGCATAGTCAATGATAGTCCAGTCAGATTTGGAAATTATACTCCACATAATTATGAAGGAGATTATTGGGGATGGATAACATACAAAGAAGCATTAACATATTCAAGAAATGTTCCAGCGGTAAAAATTGCGAATGAGATTGGTGTAAAGAATTGTATAAAGCAGGGTGAAAAATTTGGATTGACGTTCACAAATACGGATTATTATTTGCCAGCTGTTTCATTAGGCGGATTGACTTATGGTGAAACACCACTTGTGATGTGCAATGCTTACACGACAATATTAAAAAATGGCGTGTATATGAAGCCTACAGCAATAATAGAAGTAACTGATTCTCAAGGAAACCTAATTTACAAACCTGATAATAAACCTATGCAGGCTATATCAGAGCAAACAGCAAGTCAGTTAAAAGATATGTTGTTAAATGTTGTAGAAAGTGGTACTGGTACAAATGCCAAGATACCTGGCATGAATGTGTATGGCAAGACAGGTACAACATCAAATTCAAAAGATGCTTGGTTCTGCGGTTTCACAGACAAATATGCTTGTGCAGTTTGGATGGGGTATGATGACGGGAAAAGCATGGGCAATATAGTAGGTGGAACATATCCTGCAAGACTATGGAGAAATATAATGAGTTGTATTTGACAGGCTTAAATGCCTGCTTTTTTTATGCCTGCAAGGAGGTGAGTTTTTAGGCATTAAATCAGGACTGCTAATGCGAAAGAACAACCTTCCTGAAAAACTTAAAAAGAAGGTGGTGGCATGAACAGCAGCAATTTAATAACAAGCACGACTAATTCCAGCGTTACAAATATCAAGTCTGTGTCTCCGCAACAGTTTGCTGATGTAATAACTCATGCAATTATGATGCTCTACAATGCACTGTCAGGTATATTAGCACCGCTTGCAATGTTTTTAATGTTAGTTTCATTAATCATTTTTATGTGCGGTGCTTTGTTACATTCTTCGAATTTAAGAAAAATGGGGATGAGCGGATTCTTTGGTGCTGGATTTGGTATGCTTGTCTATTTTTCAATACCTGTAATTGTTGGTTTTATAAAGTCAATGGCTGCTTTATTTCAGTAAAAGGAGGTGCTGTATATGCTAGATAAAGTTAAAAAGTCCTTTAAAAAAGCATTAGCATGTGTGCCTATAATTATTTATTCTACAATATCTAATATATATGCGGCTGGTACTTCTGATCCGATACCAGTTGAGACAAATGATATTAAGAGTTTTGTGGGGAATATTGTAGGTGCATTGTCAGATGTTGCAGCAGTTGTTGCAATTGGTTTCGTTGCGTGGAATGGTTATAAAATAATGTCTAGTTCAACTAATCCTGCAAAAAGAGCAGAAGCAATGTCAGGACTTCTATGGGCTATATTAGGTGCAATTGTGGCAATTGGTGCAAGATGGTTTGCAGGAGTTGCATTAGGTTTCAAACCTAACGCTTAAATTTTAAGAAAAGGCTGTCATCACTAACAGCCTTTTCTTCTTTTTAGGAGGTGATTTTTGTGCGTGTTTATCCAATGCCTTTGGAACTTGATAAAGAAGATAAAATATTTGGCGGAAAATTTTCATTAAGACAAGCTATTATTTTTATAGTTGGTGTAGGTTTAGGTATGGCAGCTTTTATTGAAACATATAAAATTTTTAATATTACATTTGCCATAACTATTGCTGCAATAATAGTTGTTTTGGGTTTTATTGCAGCAAATTTTAACAAGGATGGAATGACTATTGATAGGTATATAATATATTTTTTGTCTTATACGTTAGGCGAAAAGAAATACCTGTGGAAAGGAAGTGCAGATAGTGAAAAAGACAGTTGAATTTTTAGATATTCAGGAAATAAAAGATAACTTGATTATACTTAAAAATAACAGATACAGAGCAATAATTACTTCAGATCCAATAAATTTTGCTTTGCTTTCCCCAACAGAACAGAATTCATTAGAAGATGCTTTTGCGTCAATGCTTTTAAGTATTACGTTTCCTATACAAATATTGTCATTGACACAGCATGTCAATTTAAATGACTCAATAGCAGCATTTAAAGCAAACAGAAATAAAATGCCTGAATCAATGATTATCTATGAGCAGGAATTAGAAAGGTTTTTATCATATTACGCTGAAAACACAATGATTAATGAAAATTATTTAATAATAACGTATGATGATACTAAAAATGACTATGCAAAAGCAAGAGGTGAAATGTCAAGGAGAATCCAGATTGTAACTGAAGGATTGCTTAAATGCAATCTGACTCCAAGACTATTAAATACTAATGAACTTATGGATCTATTATATGCAGTTTTAAATCCAATGAGCAGGGTGTATGCTTCTGATTTAGTAAGAAATGGCGCATTGAGTCTTATGAAAGAAGGTGTTTCGCTTGAAGTTCAGCCTGCCTAAGAAAAAAGATAAAACTGATAAGAAAAAAGTTAAGGAAGAAAAAACAGATAACTTCCATGATCTGTTTAAGCATGTAACAGACATAAAAGAGATAATATCACCTGACGGCATATTTATTGACAAAGATTATATTAAGATAAACAACAAGTATATAAGAGTGTATTACTTTACGGATTATCCAGCGTCAGTCAGGATTGGCTGGTTAGATGATATAAAATTATTTTCAAATGCAAACATATCAATACATGTTTATCCTGAAAATAATGGAACAGCTATCAATAAGCTGACTAAAAAAATTTCACAGTATCAGTCACAGTTAATAATAGACCAACAACATGGCAATATAGCAGAGTTAGGCATATTGCAGAAAGCATCAGAAAGCCTTGAAATGTTTCGTGAAAATATTCAGATGAACAGAGATAAGTTGTTTTATGTAACTATTATTATGACAATATACGCAGACTCACTTGAAGAGTTGGAGCATAGCTCAAAAACACTTGAAGAAGTACTGACAGGTAAATCTATCAGAGCACGTTCAGCAATGTTTCGGCAGGATCAAGGCTATAAAAGTTTAGTTCCTATATCAGAAAATTACCTGGCAGATTCATCAAGGAATTTTAATGTTGGTGCAGGGATTTCATTATTTCCTTTTGCTTCTCCTGAATTTTCTCATAAGCAGGGTATACCGTTAGGAATAAATTTGTTTACAGGTTCGCCTGTTATTTATGATCCATTTATTGGACCACCTACTTTAACTAATGCTAATATAGCAGTTTTTGCACAGGCTGGTGCAGGAAAATCATTTACTATGAAACTGATAGCCTTAAGAAGTGCGTTATTAGGAGTAAGAACGGTATTTATTGATCCTGAAGGTGAGTATAAGTCGGTTGTAAATAGGGTCGGTGGTGTATATATAAATCTTGAACCTAACTGTAAACATGTTATAAATCCGTTTGACATAGAAGTTGATATTGATGATGATGGTGCTGAATATGTTAATCTTTTGCAAAAAACGAATGAAATTAAATCACTCATCAGTTTAATTGTAGAAAAAATTAGTAAAACGCCTATAAGTGCATTTGAATTGTCACTTATAGAGGATTGTGTATTAGAAGAATACAGGGCATTAGGTATTACTAAAGATCCAAAAAGCTTGTATGAACAGACCTTTAAAGAAGTTGATGGAAAATACTATATAGGACAAAAAAGAAAGAATATGCCGACATTATCATCATTTGTAGAAAGACTCAAAACAAAAAGCGGTGGAGAAAATATAGCACAAATATTAAAGCCTTATTTAAAAGGTGGTACAATGGGCTTATTTGACGGACAGTCCAATGTTGATTTGAAAGATAGTTTATTAATATCTTTCGATGTATCTTCTATAACTGATGAATTTTTAAAAACATATGCCTTGTCTGTTGTTACCAATTGGGTGTGGGAGAGATTTGTAAAACAAGACATAAAAACAAGAAAGATAGTTATCGTTGATGAAGCATGGATGTTTATGAAATACAAGTATACTGCGAACTTTCTTGAAAATCTTGCAAGGAGAGCAAGAAAAAGAAATACATCATTGACATTAGCTTCACAGAGCTTTATAGAATTTTCATCAACTAATGAAGGACGTGCAGTCCTCACTAATGCAGCTACTGTGCTTCTTTTGAGACAATCTCCGACTGATATTGATTCTGTACAGGAAGTTTTTCATCTTTCACAAGGTGAAAGAGAATTTTTGCTGTCGTGTGGCATAGGTGATGCTTTGATTAAAGCAGGAAGAAACTCGACAGCCTTGAAGGTGGTGGCATCTGATTATGAAAGAGCGTTTATCACGACTAATCCGAATGAGCAAATCTAAACTGTTTAGTATAACTGTATTGATAGTTGCTCTTATTCCTAATTTTGCTTTTGCTGAAGTGACTTTTATTGATAGAATATTAGCTGCACCTTTTAATGGAATAATAGCAGCAGCACAGGCTTTGGGCTTTAAGACTTTAGATCAGCTTGTATTTAATCTTCCTAATATGACAACTGCACCTTTTACAACAGATGAATGGAACCTCGCTATGTACTGGTACCATGCAATAGAAATAGCGACTGGCGGTCTTGCAGTTGTGTCAGTAATTGCTGAAGGATACAGGATTATGGCTGCAAGCGGAAATCCCTCAAAAAGAGCTGACGCAATGCAAAAAATAAATCTAACAGTTTTTGCATATGCTGTTATATGGTTTTTGCCAATTTTATCTAAACTAGTTTTTATGGGGAATGCCTATTTAACACAGCTTTTTGAAAATATAATGAAAACCTATGGCAATTACAGTTTTACAAATGCAGGCTGGGATTTTATCAATAATATAAACACAAGCAATATAGTTGCAACTGCAATTGTTAGGTTAGGTTTTGTAGGTCTGATGATCTACTTTAATTTTTTGTATACAATAAGAAAGTTTGTGTTAATATCTATGCTTGTTGTAACGCCTATTGCTGTATGGGGCTGGGGTATAACAGGACATAGACAAGGACTTGAAATAGTAATAAGTGAAATTGTTTCTAATGCCTTTATGCAGGCATCTCATGCACTTGCATTATGTTTATATGTAATATTGATCTCAAAAGGTATATCTTCAGATTTTTCTACTTGGTGGGCTCAAATATTTGGTATGGTTGCTATAATACCTACTACTAATGCTTTAAGAAACCTGTTTATGGGCTTTTTAAGATGGCTTGGAGTTAATGAAGAAGGATATGCAGGAATGGCTATGGGTGCATTGTCAAGTATCGGTTCTATTGCAAGCATAGCAAGTGCAGGATTTAAGAAAAAACCAGCACTTAATGTTGGAAAAGTTAGTGACAGTAATGGCAGTGCTGTAGGTTCTGGCAATGGCGGTAATGGTACTGGAGGAGGTACTGGTGGAGGTACTGGAAGTGGCTCTGTTGGCGGTGGTATCTATGGAGGGCAAGAAGTTCCTTCAGACAGTGGTATATCAGCATTAATGACCATGCCGAAAGTGCAAAGCAATAGAGAGAATATGACTGGCGTGATAGGTAATAGTTCACCTGCTCATGCAGTATCAGAAAACAGTTCGTTTGTCTCAATACCTTCCTCTAACAATAGTAGAGTGAATGTACCTGGACAGGGTTTTAAAACAGCATTGAATACTGCATCAAAGGTAGGCAGTAAATTAAGTCCTGTAGGACATGCAATAGGAACTGTGGTAGGTGCAGGTATGGGACTTCCTTTAGGCGGTGGTATGATGAATAACTTTGCTAAAATTGGAAGTGGCGTTGGAAGTGTGACAACAGGTGCAGCAGGAAGTGCAATTGGCACTGTTGGAAGTTTTGCAACACAGACAATAGGCTATAAATATGCTACAGATGATCCATATAAAAAATATGTAGATGAAAGCGGAAATGGGCTTATAAAAGGCGTGCAGACTGATGATGGCAGTATGAAATATTATATGCCTGATGACGAAGGTTATGACAGTATTCAGCCGTCAGCAACGTTTGTTACAGAAGCACAAGCTTACAGTGCTGGATACAGACCTTACAGCAGAGCAGGCATTGGAGACAGAATAAAAAATATCACTGGTTCAGAACATCCTTATGACGGTGCAGGGAAAATGATAGGTGCAACATTGGCATCACCTTTAGGTGTAAAAGCTGCAAATGTAGGAGGTAATATCGGTGAAGATTTTGCCAGAGGAACAAGGAAAGTAGGAGGTGCAGTAGTATCTGGTGTGCAGAAAGGATATGAATGGATAAAAAATATATCTGACGATCCTGATAATTTCAGATGGAAACAATAATACGCTGTTAAGTCAGCGTATTTTTTTTAGGTGGTGATTAATACGGAAGAAAAATTTAAAAATTTTTTAAAGAATAAAGCAAAGAAAAAAGTATTGGCTTTTTTGTTGCAACCTCATGTATTAATGATAATCGGTATATTCCTGCTTATTTTATTAGGTGTGTTTCTGCTTTTAGGAATATTTGGAACTGCTTATGATGATGCTACTGTCAGTAAAAATGGAATTGAAGCAAAAGAAATCGTAACGTCTTTAAATCCTCCTATCTTATCAACCAATAAGATGGAAAAGCAATTTTTCTTGCCTTATGGAATACCTTATGCAATAGAGCTATATGCAACAGACTGGAATGATACACTTAATAAAGAAATGATAAAAGAAATAACAAAGGATCTGAATCCTATATTTCAGTACATTGGTGATTGGAAAACAAAAACCGTTACAATTACATACAAAGATGGGAAGTCATATTCCTATACAGAAAGGTATTATGAGAAACTTATATCAATTGTTAACACGTATGCTGGTATATATACTTTTAATTATGTTAATAAGGAACAGACTACAGAAATAGATGGTCCTGATTATACAGAAGTTATAACAGTCAAAGGTCTTGTACTTACGGGAATTGATTTCAGTCAGGACTGGACACGTCTTGATGCAGAAATTGCAAAATATGCTGCTAATAGTATACCTGTACAGAAAATATTAGTAAAAGGCGGAGATGTGATATATCCATTTGACGGTGACTATCAAATAACGTCACCATTTGGAGGAAGAACTGATCCAGTTAAAGGAACAAATGAATATCATACAGGTGTAGACTTTGGTGTTCCATTAGGTACTGAAATAAAGGCAGCAGCCGATGGAGTCGTTGTGCAGGCTGGAACAAACGGAGGATATGGAAATTCAGTTATTATAGATCATGGCGGTGGCATGGAAACTCTATATGGACATTTATCAAAAGTGTTGGTATCTGTCGGTCAGAAAGTAAAACAAGGTGATATTATTGGACTTTCTGGTAGTACAGGCAAGTCAACTGGACCTCACTTGCATTTTGAAGTAAGAAAAAACGGACAGCCTGTTAATCCTATGACGTATTTATCTGGTTCAAGTAGTTTCAGCGGTGGAGTAGTAAATTACGTAACTGAATTGAACAGAACAATGGTATTGGAAACTTCAGAATCTTTTATGGAAAACAAGGAAAATGTAGAATGGCTTTTAAGTGGCGATACAAGTCAGAGTGATATAAGCAATGATCCACATCAGGTGTATAATGTAAAGCCTGGAGAAGTGCCTCAGGAGTTACTGCCTGTATTTAAGAAAGCAGGTTCAAAATATGATATACCGTGGACTGTGCTGGCAGCAATAGCATACAGAGAATCAAGTTTTAATCCATATGCTGTTGGACCCTATTTGTCAGACTTTAATACAAGTGCACAAGGAATGATGCAATTTTTGCCTTCTACTTTCCAGGCATTTGCTGTTGATGGGAATAATGATGGCGTAAAAAGTGTATTTGAGCCTGAAGATGCTATATATACTGCTGCAAATTATTTAAACTATAATTATAGACGTTATATGGCAAAGGGCTTTAACAGCGATGATGCTTTAAGAAAAGCAATATGGGATTATAACCATGCATGGTGGTACGTAGATCAAGTAATGTCAATTGCCGATAAATATGAGCAAAAATATAATGCACAATAGTATATCTATATATTGACAAAACATATAATTAGATGTACTATATATGTAGCAAATATTTTTGAAAGAAGTGATAATATGACAATATTAAATGCATTACTTGATCTTTTAAGCAAAATAATGATGCCTTTCATTTTTATCTATCTTGTATTGAATCGTCTTTTACAGAAAATTGGAAAAATAATTGCTTATGCTTTTGGCGGTTTGATGTTCATATATATAGTATCTATTTCTTTCATGCTTATGGTAGGCGATACAGCAGAAGCGAAAAATAATTTTGTAGGACTTGCAGGTGACATGAGAACATATTTCGAACAACTTCCATTAAAAATACCTAATTGGATTCAGACTGCAACAGCATATTTGCAGACTCATATTTTCGTTAGAAATCTTTTGTTTGTATATTTGATAGGTTTTGCATGTTATCATTTTATAGATATATATAATTATAGACAGGAACGGAAAAACAGAGTTATAAACAGTAATCAAAATGTACAGCAAGATAATAATATACAGAACAACACTTATGACCCTACTGGAGGTTTTACAAAAGCACATTTTGATGTTTATTTTCCTGAAGGCTGGGAAGAAAGAAGAAAAGCCTTTAGGGAACAAATTAAAAATGTTAATAATAACAAAACAGGCACTTAAAAGGTGCCTGTTTTTTGTATATAAAAACGAAAGGAGAAATGTTTATGGAATATGCAGGTTTTTGGCGCAGGTTTGTAGCTTATATCATTGACGGCTTAATACTAGGTATAATAGAAGCAATATTCATATCAGCAAAAATGCCTTATGCTGTACTATTTGTAGGCTGGTTATATTATGCTCTGATGGAGTCGAGCAGTACACAGGCAACATTAGGCAAAATGGCATTAGGCTTGTATGTCACAGACTTAAATGGCGACAAGATAGGTTTTGGCAGAGCAACAGGCAGATATTTTGGTAAAATTATATCTGGTCTAATATTGTTTGTAGGTTTCATGATGGCAGGCTGGACTGCAAGAAAACAGGCATTGCATGACATAATGGCTGAAACATTGGTACTTAGAAGGACGTAGCAGGTACTTAATAGTGCCTGCTTTTTTTGTGTCCGTTAAGAGTAACAGGCAGGAACGTTGACATACTGCCTGTACGGACACAAAACATTAAAAGACGGACACAAAAATATTAAAAGGTTTTGATAAAGCATGATTAAGACTTATAAAAAAGGCGATACAATTTTCATTCAAGGTATAAGAACGTGGAAAGAACTTGTCAGTCTTGTTAAACGTGCTGAAAAAGCTGGATATAAGTATGTTGGCTATCATAATATAGAGCCTATTGGAGACGTTGCGGTGTTTGAGAGAAATAAAAGCAAAGGAGTGATACAAAAATGGTAATTCTCTTTACAGGTATTGAAACACTTGATAATGTATTAAAGCAGGAACTTGATAAAGAAAAAATAAGCTCAAGAGTAGCTTTTTATGAAGATTATCCTGTGCAAGAAGAAAAATGTGATATAGTTGTATTGTCGCCTCATATAAATTTAAAATTGCCATTTAAAGACTATTTGTTTGCCTTAAGACAGCGTGATAGACGTGTAATTTTGCTGTTAGGCAACGAGACATCTGAGCATTTAGGTTATGCACTTGCATTAGGTATCTATGACATTATTTTTGATCCTGTGACGCCTGAAAAAGTCTTAAATAATATAAAAAATCCTGCTAAATTTTCAGATGTGCAAGGACTTTATTTAGGCTTAAAAGGAAAAGTAAGTTTTTCTGGAGAAGAAGTGATAAAAACTGATAAGGAAACTGATGTAAAGATAGAAAACAAAACTGAAACAAAGCCAGAAGTTAAGCTTGAAATTAAACCTGCTGTAGAACCTAAAAAGGAACCTGAAATTGTTAAAAATGTAATTGAAATTGACGTAAATAAGCAGAACATGGCAATAGACCAGATTGAAGGCATAATGAAACTTTTAGGATATAAATTGAAAGAGAAAAAGGACGTTAATGGTGCTTTATTAGAACTTGAACAGGTTTTGATTGAGGAAATAATTTGATTAGAAAAAATGCGTAAGGAGGTTATTAAGTGAATACAAATAAGACGTTTTGTGAAGAATGCAGAAAAGATGTTGAGTATTTGACAGAAGTTACTAAAATTAAAGGAAAACTTAAAGGCGTAGAATATGAATATGTTGGAAGAAAAGCTATATGTGCAGAATGTGGAAATGAAGTCTATGTAGCTGAAATAGAAGATGAAAATTTAGAAGCTTTGTACGATGTTTATTGTCAAAGAAATAATTAAAAAATTTTATATTTTTTCTTGATTTTTAACAAAAAAAATGTGATACTTAATTTGGGAGTTTTGTATTTTTGTACTATCTTCTTGACTTTTAGCCAAAAAGATGTTATTATATTTTTAACCATTGTGGCTTAACCTCCTTTCCCATGGTATTATCCTTACAGACAAGCATGGAAAGGAGGTTACTCTTTTGTCCGCATAATACAATGTAAAAACAAACAAATTTTAGCAGGCTTGATGCCTGCCTTTTTTGTTGCTTTCCATTTTGCTTCACCTCCTTTGACTAGCAGGCTTTAATGCCTGCTTTTTTAATGTCCTTTTAAATGTGCAAAAAAAATTAGAAAGGAAGGATAGATAATGCAGATGATTAAAGTTGAACTTTTAAAAATACACCCACGCAATAAGGAATTTTTTGACGACATGGAAGGCGACAAGTGGAAGGATTTTGTAAAAAGTATTAAGACTAGCGGTATTATACAGCCTTTAATTGTAACTGACGATTATGTTGTCATTTCAGGTCATCAAAGACTTAAAGCTGCAATAGAATTAGGTTTAGCTGAAGTGCCTTGTGAAGTACATGAGTATGTTGATAGAGATGGTATTTCGGCAGAGGATTGGAAACTTAAAGATTTACTTGAATCAAACCTTATGCAGAGAGGCATAGGAAACATCAATCCTATGAAGTCGGCAAGGTGCATAGGTGAACTTAAGAGGATTTATGATATCAAAAGAGGTAATAATCAGCATAAAGGTAATAACCAAAATTTAGGAACGTCGCCCGGCGTCGTTCCTCCTAAAACACAAAAAAAGCTTGCTGATAATTTAGGAATATCTGAAAGTCATTTAAGAGAATTAAATCAACTTAATAATCTGATACCGCCGTTCCAGAACCTTGTTGAGTTCGGCAGTGGTGAAAATAGCCTGCCATTAAAATTAGCATATTTTCTTGCTTCACGCAACAAAGAAGAGCAGGAAGAACTTTATAAAGTATTTGGTGATACAATAGGTAAGTACAAAAAGACAGAAATAGAACAGTATCAAAAAGATATGGAAGAAATGCGCAGAAAAATGTTCAATATGCAAAATCTTACGAAGTCATTAACACAACAGAAACAGGAATTAGAAAAGCAAAAAACAGAGCTTGAACAAAAGCTTAAAAACGTAAAACCTGAAGTAATAGAGAAAGTACCTGACGATTATCAAGACTTAAAAGATACTTTAAGGACTATTAAGGAACAATCAAAACATGTTGAGGAACGTCTAAAAGAACTTGAAAGTGAACGTCAGAACCTTGAGAGAGAAAAGCAAGAATATTTAAAGGCACTTGAGGATTTAAAGACAAAAAATAAGAAACTTGAAAAAGAAAATAGTGAGCTTCTTTCTGAATTAAGATCATACGATCAGGCTCAATTGGAAATGAAATATAATTTTGAGTTATCAAGTGAAATAGCAGATCTCGCAGGTATCATTAATCAACGTATAGAAAAAATAGATACTCTTATTAATAGCAAAGGAAATTTACAAGACAAAAATGTTGAAATACTCGTGCAGAGACTTACTGATAGTCTTAATAAAGCTTTGGAAAAGGTTAATAAATGGAGTTTTAATAAAGGAGTGATGGATGTTGAGTACCGAGTTGTTAATAATTAATCCTGAATCTTATATATTTAAACAAGCTGAAGAAAAAGTCAGAAAAGAACTCAATATAGCATTTGAGATATTCATAGCAAGACAATATTCATGTATCCATTATTCAGATCTGATGGACGATATGCCTGATGGACTTGCTTAAAAAGATAGATTGATTAAATGGCTTAATGATGCTAAATACAAAGGAAAAATATCAAGAGAAGGCATAATAACTATGTACAGAGAGAAAAATCCTCAATACTTTAAGAATGGTATTTGGCAGGCAAGTTCATTTTGCAATTTTGTACTTTTCATGAAAAAGAATTTGTTAGATACAAAATATGTTAAAAAGCAGGAGATTGCAGATACCTTTAAAAGATCTTTTAAGAGTGACGAATGGTACAATTCTGCCATTGCAGTGGCAGGTGCAAAGCTTTTGGAGGACTTGTATGACAGACATGCATTGCTGACTGATACTGCAAGAGCATATATAAGAGAAGTTAAGCTTTCGAGACAGATGCTTTCCAGAATAGGAAAGATAATAGGCAGAGATGGCAAGAACCACGATATAAGCGATCTTAAGGAAGATATGACAGATATTGTTGAGCATGTTTTTAAAGAGGCACTTAAAAATGCCTTTCAGTTGTATGCTGACAAGCCTGAACAGAAATGTTATTTAAAGTATGAAAAGGCTATTAGGCAAAATTTAATGGACATACAGAATTCAGAATTGTTGCTATTGACGTAGAAAGGAGAATGTAAAAATGCCTAAAACGGATGAAATGGATGAAGCTGTAGCAGAATTCATATATTTGATATTGCTGTCTATTGCTATTTTTTTGTTGTTGTTTTCTCCGTTATATATTGTGCATGATATAAGTACGCAAAAACCTAGTTATTTATTTCTAAATTCAACAATGGCAAAATTAGGCATTAGACCATTAGAAAACATCGGTGAATTAAATTTAAAAGATTATAAATTGGTTACTTTACGCACTTGTCCTGGTATATATAATGACAAATTATATATACCAGTTGATTTTGCTGCTAAAGCAAGTGGAATTTCTGATAATAATATTATTTCGGAAGGAAATCTTTTGATAGTCAATGATGATAGGCATAAAACAATAATTATTAATGGAGACAGAAAAAACGTTAATATTAATGGAGAAAAAACAATAGATATACCAGATATGTTAATTCACAACAAGACGATAATGTTGCCAGAGAAGTATATACGTGATTTGTTTGGACTAAAAATAAAACAATCTGGAAATACTATTGTTCTTTATAGAAATAAAGAATGTCAAAATTGCTATTGACGTAGAAAAGAGGTGATGACAGTGTGTAAAAAGGACAATAAAGTTGAGATTATAAAATTGAAAGATGATGAAGGCTATTTGGCGTATGTATCTAAACCGCCTAACTGTATGAGTTATGGCAAGACACCTGAAGAAGCACTTAAAAACCTTAACGATACTATTAAGTACTGGATTAAGACTGCAAAAGAGCTTGAAAAAGTTAATATAAGTGGTATGCGCATACCTTAATCTGTGGATAAATGTGTGCATAAGTGTGTTGATAAGTTAATAAGAATTGTGAATATGCAGGCTTGATGCCTGCTTTTTTAATGGAGGTGATAAATTGAAAAGTAAAATATTTAAGTTGGCAATATTGCCTGCTTTAATAGTACTGGTAATAACATTTGTAATAATCAGTACACAAACATCAACAAGTACAATAGTAATTGCCAAAGCAAATATAAGTTCAGGAACAATAATAACAAATGACAACGTAAATGAACTGTTAACTACAAAAACTGTGCCTACGTCAAACGTTCCAGAAGGCGTTATTAAAAGTACAAAAGATGCGTTAAATAAAAAAATTAATGTAACCCGTTTGAAAGGTGATTATATTTTTAAAAGTACTTTTCAGGAAGCTAAAACAGAACTTAAAACTGGAGATGTTTTAATACCTGTAGAAATTCCAGCTTCTTTAAAAGACTTTATTGCAGGCAATTCAGTATTAACAGTACAGACATTATCAAATTCGCCTGATGTACAGGCACAGACAATTGAAGACTTGAAGGTAGAAACAGTAATTAATGTAAATGACTCATCAGGTAAACACATATATGCAATACTAAAAACGACTAAAGATAAAGCTGTTGCTTTGGCACCATTTTTAAGCAATAAAAGTTATCAAGTGATTGTAGAGAAATAGCAAGGTAAAAATAAGCCTTGCTATTTTTTTGGAGGAAAATTACTATGCTTTATGAATTTATAAATAAAATAAGACTAAAAAATATTTATAGACAAATTAAAAAAGTAGAGAAATATAACGTCGAAAATATGTCTAATGAAGATTTAAAACAAGCATATAAAGAATCTCAAAATATTATTTGCAAACTTGCTGTTGTACAAGAAGCAGTATATAGGATATTAAAAATAAGACCTTATAAAGAACAGTTAATGTGTGCTTATGCTTTATATAAAGGACATATAGCAGAAATGCCTACAGGAGAAGGAAAAACTTTAGTAGCTGTAATGACAGCACTTTTGTTAAAAGATACCGTGCATATAGTGACAGTTAATGACTATCTTGCTAAAAGAGATTATACATTAATGAAACCTGTATATGATTTCTTTGATGTTACAGTTGATTATAATTGCAAAAACAAAAACAAGCAGAATTTGTATTCTAATCAAGTGATATACACATCAAGCAGTGAACTCATATTTGACTATTTAAGGAATGAATTAAAACCTGTATTTCAGTTTCCATTAAATAATGTGATAATAGATGAAATAGATTTTGTTTTATTAGATAATGCACTTTCAAAATTTTCAATAGCAACAGGGAAATATGAAAATATAAATGTAGAGAATTTTAAAATAGCAAAAGAAATAATGCCTATGTTAAAATACAAAAAAGTTAGTAAAAGAAGCTTCATTAATTATTCAGAGGAAAAAGGAGTGCACTGTGTATATTCAAATTATTATGGTACTGCATATTTTACAGATGAAGGTATGAATTTAATTGAAAAAATATTTGGCAAAAATGTATTTTATAAAAACATTAATTTATACAAGGCACTTCTTGCTACTATTGAGGCAAATCTGCTATTTGAGAATGGCAGAGATTATATAGTAAAAGATAATAAAATAATCTTAATAAACCGTGCAAATGGAAGAAAAATGATAGATAGTAAGCTTGATAGCTATTTACATACAGCAATAGAGATAAAAGAAAGTGTTCCAGTAACATTAAAAAATTCACTTAATTATAGTATGTCATATCAGGTGTTTTTTAAAAAATATAAAAACATGGTCGGCATGAGCGGTACTATACATTCAGCATATAAAGAATTTGAAGAAATGTATAAAGTGCCGACAATTATAATACCAAGCCATAATGAAAGTAAAAGAATAGAGTATGCTGATTTAATATTTAATACAAAAAAAGAGAAATACGAATATTTGAGATATTATATAAAATGTAAATGGAATAAAAAACAGCCTATTTTGATAGTAACAGGAAACGATTATGAATCAAATAAAGTTTATGAAATGCTTAAGAATAACGATATAAAATCTAATCTTTTAAATTCATATACAGACTCTTTTGAGGAAGAAATAATAAATAATGCAGGTAAAAAAGGAAATATAACAGTTTCAACAAACATGGTTGGCAGAGGAACTGACATAAAAATTGATGATGAAGAAAAAACGGAAAAAGGTTTAAAATTAATATGCTTAAACAGATTTTTAGATAAAAGAATAGATGAACAGGTAAGAGGACGTACAGCAAGACATGGTGAAATTGGCGAATGTGTTTTTTGTATATCTTTAGAAGATGAAATTTTTGATTACATGAATAGCCACGAATACAGGCAATTTAGAAAACTTTTAAAGACTACAAAAAGAAATATAACAAAAATACTTGATAAAATACAAGAAGATATAAGTGAGAGAAATTATAAAATTCGTAAATTAAATTTTGCTTTGGATATGGTGTTGGAATATCAGAAAAACCTAATAGATATATGGAAAAAACAACTTAAAGAAAAAGGTATTGATTTTTTATTAGAATATGTAGAAGATAAACCTACAAAAAAGACGTTTTATAAAAATTATTTAACGTTTGGAAAAGAGCTTTCTTCTAAACTTTATTTAAGTCTTGTCGATTATATTATCGATGAGCAGTATTTGTTTCTTCGGAGTGATATGGAAGATATAAAACATTATTTGCAGTATTATAATCTGCCTGAAAAAGATGTTGTAACAGAGTATGAAAGAATATGCAACAAGCAAGTTGATATATTCAAAAGTATAACTTTGAAACTTATTGAAAATCATTTTGCAACAGCAAAAATTAATAAAATTATGTGGAAAGGATGATTTTTTATGAAAAGGAAAATAATAATAATTTCACTTCTTATTTTATCAATTGCAATTTTTTCATTTGCGTATGCAGAAAGCAATAATCGGCAAACTCTTAATTCTAATGTGACAGCAACTGCTACATCAAATTTGCTTCCTAATAAGGTTGCAGGTTATCCTGACATAAAAATCTATAAATCAGACGTTAAAATATACATTGAAAATAAACTGGTTGATTTTGAGAAAATTTATGGTGCACCTGTTATAAGTATCAATGGAAGAATAATGCTTCCTGCAAGAGCATTTACTTATTATAATGACGGCATAATGAGTAATTCAGATGGCACGCCACATAATTCAACGTATGTTCAATACTATCCAGATGTACAATTTAAAACCGACATGCCTAAAATGGTAAGGACAGATGACATAAAAAGTGCAACATTGATTATGTTACAATATAATATACCAAATTCAAACTACGAATATCATGCTAATATGATGCAAAACTTTCAATGTGCGGTTTCTTATTATCAAAAACATGGTGATCCTGCGGAAATTTCACATAAAACATACAAAATGGATATTCCTCCTTTAGTAACTGATATAGATGGTGGAACAACATATTTGCCATTAAGAGTGCAAGCATATTTATTTAATTTTGGTGTAAAATATGATGCACAGAATAATGCTGTTTATATAAGCAAAAATATACCACAAGAATTTGGAGATGGTATAGAATTGTTAAAAAATGACCCTCAATATCAAGATCAATACATTGGCGAAAATGTTGATTTATATCCTGATTATGGTACGTATTATCAAAACGGACAAATTTATAATATTCCTGTGTGGGACGGGAAATAATAAGATATCAATAATTCCTCTGCATAAAGAATCACTTTAAAAGTGGTTCTTTTTTTTGCGGAGGTGTTTATGATGAATTATAAAGAAAAAATAAAAAAATACTTTGAAGATAATGAAATAAAGGCTAATACAGATGATGAGTTGAAAAAAATAGTTATTTTAACAGATGAACATGACAAATGGTCATATTTTGCAAGACGTGTAAATGAAAAAGATAATTGTATAAATGTTAAGTGTACAAATGATAACCAAATTGAAATAGTATTTGATAAAAAGGATGAGAGTGCATATCAACAGTTTTATAATGCACTTTTAAAAAAATATTATCTTGTTGCGCCAAAGTTAAAATATTTTTCAGTCTTGATAAAACCAACACATAGATGTAATCTTGACTGTAAATACTGTTATGATAAGCCTTATAGAGAGAAAATAAAAACTGATATGTCATTTACAACGTTAGACAGGATATTAAAACTTTTATCGGAATACACTGAACGGGTACAGCTTATATGGCATGGCGGAGAGCCTACTATGGTTGGTATACAGTGGTATATAAAAGCTTATGAAGAAGTAATATCAAAATATCCAATGCTTCATATTGATTCTTATATAATGTCTAATGGTGTCAATTATAATGAAAAATGGTTTAATATTTTTAAGCAATATAAAATTTCTCCTGGTATGTCTTATAATGCAATGTATCAAGAAAAATTAAGAGTATCAAATCAAGACCACGAAAATTTACAAATAAATAAAAAAATTAATCAAAAATTAGAAGATATATTAAAACTTTCTGTAAAAGTCGGTCCTAAAATAGGTACAATAGATGTAATAACAAAAACTAATTACAAAGATCAAATCCAAATATATGAGTACTATAAAAAGATTGGTATTAGTACTAGCATGAATATGGTCTTTCATACAGCACAAACAGAAAAAAATGATTTAGAATTATCACCTGAAGAATATGAAAAAGAATTTATAAAGTATTTTAAATACTGGCTGTATGATAAAAATGGTACTTATGAACGTTCTGCTGCTGAAATGCTCTCCATTGTTATTGGCGATATGAATGGTGCAACTTGTAGAAATCATGATTGCCGTTATCATTGGATAGGTGTAAATCCATTAGGAGAAATTTATCCTTGTGACAGATACTATCCTGAAAAGTATAAAATGAATACAGTGTTTGATATAAACAGTATTGATGAAGCATTTAATACTGAAGGCTATAAAACATTTGTAAAAGAAATACAACAGCGTTTTGATACAACTTGCAAAAAGTGCGGTTATTGGTTTGCTTGTCATGGTGGTTGTAGTGCTTCTGCTATTGAATCTACTGGAAATGCTGCTGGAGTAGAAAAAAACTATTGTGAGTTTTTCAGACGTGCATATAATGATGTTTATGATGTTTTAAGAAATGTAGATATAATACATGATAAAAACTTAAATCCTTACGCAAGAAGTATTATGATAAATAAAGGTTTTTACAGCGTTAAAGATATTTATGATGTTTTAGAGTTTCTTGGCAAAAAAATCATATTAACCTATGATAAAAATAACCTTCTAAATTGTTCTGAATATAAAGTTTTTAGAGGTATTAATTTTATGAGTGATATTGGAACAAAATATAATTTTCATGTAGATGCGTATGTTTCTACAAAATTAAGTTATATAAAAATTAACGAACAAAAAAGAAGGGAGGACTTGATAAAATATTTGATGGAGGTGGCAAAAGATGCCTATAATGACGGAATTTCAGAATTTTGCAGTAATGGCAGTGTTTGATACTACTGCCTTTCAAAATTTTATTAAAAGTGTGCAATCTACTCAAAGAAATCAACCGCAGACTGAAATAGTAAATACGCATACAGATACTAATCCGCATAATGATACTAATCCACATACAGATACTCGTGGCACGTATAACCAATATTCACAACACAGTGATACAGGACATTATCATTATGACAGCAGACCTCATACTGACGGTACAGGAAGTCATACTGACAATACTCCGCATACAGATTCTCATTCAGATTCAAACAGTTATGTTCAAGGAACTTATCATTATGATTTGCCTGGTGGCAATCATGTTGATACATGGAATAATGCATATACTCACACTAATAACGGTGTTCGGAGTGGGCATTATCAAACACATGATGACCGTACTGTTCACAGTGATGGATATTCGCATGGAGATAAGTATAATCAATGGAATACTCATACAGACACTTACGGAACTCATACTGACAGCTATTCTCATAATGATTATTATGGCAGCCATAGTGACAGTCCTTCTACTCATGGTGACTCTTATCCTCATACCGATTATACACCGCATACAGATACAACAAGCCATACAGACACAACAAGTCATACGGATACTGGATTTAATCATGATAATTTTGTACCAGCGTCGCCAGCATTTTTCAATGTAGATACAGTGTTAAAGGGAACTGTAACGATTGGACTTTATAGTTATGACAAAAATATAGATGGATATGGAACACAGGATACAGAAAGTAAAACAGTATATTATGATTTATATATAAGAAAAGTGATGAATTTGGATGGTTCTAGCAGTGTATCGGCATGGAAAACATTAGTTAACAATCAAATTCAAGAATCTGATGGAGGACTAACATATAACCTAAATACAATAGATCCTTTGGGTACAGGAAATACAACTGTTGGTGCTTGTGATGGATATTATGAGATTAAAGCTGTTGCAAGAAATTTGCCTATAAGTGGTGTTACTTTTCAAAGTCAAGAACAAGTTGTAACTGTTTTGATAAGGCAGGATGCTGCGCCTACACTAACAGTGCAAAATGGAAATGAATTTATTAATTTTATTTTTGGATATAATGGTGCTTTATCACCTGACAGCGTGTATAAAAAATACGGCAGCTTGTATCCTGATGCAAATTTATCACAACAGAATGGAATATTTGTGAGATTTACTATGAATGATGCTGATACTGATAACTGGCAAAAAGGTCAGGCATATTTAATAGACAGCAACGGAAATCCAATAGCAGGAACTACAGTAGACATTATCTGGGACAATGGAAGCATAATAACTGCTTCAGATGGACAGAATAAAACAGGTTATGCCTTTATACCAGCAAGTGCATTTACTTCACAAGGTATAAGTTATCAAAATGCAAAAGTTGTATTAAAAGTGCAGGATTTTCTTGATTCCAATTGTACACAGCCAGCAGGTGCTACAATAGTGCAATCAACTGTATCAAGTACAGACCAGACACAATTACTTGTTAATATTGACGTTGTTAAACCACATGCAACATTATTGCAGGCAAATAAAAATTCTGATAATAGTTTAACAGCTTATTACTATATCATAGATGATTTTCCTAATAATGTTCAAACAGCCGAATATGCAGTAACTAATTCATCATCAATGCCACAAACATGGCAGACTGCTGTGCCTTATCAAACAATAACTAATACAATTAATCAAGATGGTACTTGGTATATACATTATCACGCAATTGACAAACTTGGCAACGAAACTTATGGATATTTTGGACCTTATACAATTGACGTAACAGCACCTACAATAAATGCTTCATATACTATTAACAATAACAATATAACAATAAACGTAACAGCAGATGATAAGACTACTGGAGTTGATAAAATTGTCATAGAAGGCGTAGGTACTTCTCAAAATGTAAATAATGTAAATCCATATACAGCAACATTTACGGTACCAGCAGTTGAAAAAACTTATACAATTGACGCTTATGATAAGGCGGGCAATAAGGCAACTACTACACTTACCGTAGTTCCAATGTCATTAACTCCATCAATGCAAACTGCTTATGCAGCAGGACAGGCAATGATAGTGCAAGTAAATGTCACTGGAAATCCTGATAGTGTAACAGCTCAAATGTGGTATAACTCAAATGATTATGTTAACACGGGAATAACTACCTTGATAAATGAAGGTAATGGACTATGGTGCACAAGACATAATCCTTCACAAGGATATGACAAAGTTGTTATAATTCCGAAGAATACACCTGATGGCACGTATAATATAACTGTAACGGCTACTAAAACTGTAAACGGTCAATTATCAACAAAATCTGTAACAATACCAATAACGGTAAAAGGAACAATATATGACTACTATCATAGCGAGATTAATGGACAATAGACAGGCTTTGACCTGTCTATTTTTTTTGGAGGTGTAATAAGAAAAATGATAATATCAATATTTTCGCCAAAAGGTGGAGTAGGAAAAACAACGTTAACTTTGGCACTTGCAAATGTAATTTCAAAAGAGAAAAGAACATGTGTGGTTGAATATGACTTTTCTCCTGGCGATTTTCCTGCTTTATTAAGTGTTTCTGAAACTAAAAATATTTTAAATGCGTTAAATGATTTAGATGGTTCAATACAAAGACCAGAAGGAAGAAATTATGATGTCATAGTAGGTGCATATCCTGATGACTATGAAAAAATTGGTTCAAATGATGTTATACGGCTTGTAACTGAATTAGAAAAAAGATATGATGTAGTCTTATTTGATATTCAGCCTGGTTTTATAGAGAGCTGCATAGACGTTATGGGGAAATCTCAAAAAGTTATATTGGTAGTAGAAGATGAATTAAGAGTCGCTGCGAGAGTGAACAGTTTTTTGGATTGGCTTAAAATTAACGAATTAAGTGATTTAAGCAATTATTTTTACATTAAAAACAAAAGCGTGTCTAATCAGTTACAATACATTGACAAGATACGCTATAAACTTCCGATTTTGTATTCTGTGCCTTTTATAAAAAAGTTAAAAGGTATAGATGATAAACATTTAATAAAATACTTGATGAAAGCAAAGGAGGCAATCTTGTGAGCTTAACAGAAAGAATTTCAGAAATAAAAAAAGGTGTAAATTTCTATAAGGATAAAATGTTGCTGGAATATGTACGTAACAAGGTTTTACAGTATGATGTTGTAGGCAATGTGACAGAAACTAGAAAATTGTGTGATAAATTTGTTGAGGAATATTGTGATGAACACTATACAGATGTGCCTGATAAAAACTTGTATGATTATGTGTATAATCTATTATTCGGATTAGGACCTGTTGAAAAGCACTTAAAAAATCCTGATGTAACTGATATATGGGTAATGGGAACGAACATTATCTATATGGAAAACGGTGAGAAAAAAGATGACACAGAAACTTTTATGAGTAATGAAGATGTGATCCGTGTAATAGAAAAAATTGCAGGACAGACAAAACCTCCACAGACTATTAATGCACAGTTCCCTTCGGCAGATGTTGAACTGTATGATGGTTCACGTGCACTTTTGATAGTTCCTCCTGAATCGTTAGTACCAGTGATTACAATAAGAAAGCATACAAGCAATGCAAAAAGCTTGGAAGAATTGAAAAGCGGATATATAAACTTGACAGATGACATGATAGAGTATTTTAAAAATATTGTAACGGAAAGAAAAAACATACTTGCGGTAGGACAGACAGGTTCTGGTAAAACAACATTTTTGAATGGCCTTACTTTCTACATTCAGCCTAAACACGTTGTAGCATTGCTTGAAGATACAAGAGAAATGAGCATACCTTTAAAGTATGTGTACAGCTTCAAAATAAGGAAAGGAACAGAAGATACAAAGCCTATTACATGGACAGATATACTTAATGACTGTTTAAGAGCGAATCCTAACAGAATTATAATAGCAGAAATACGTACTCCTGAAGCTGCTTATGAATTTTTGGATACTTTAAATTCAGGACATAAAGGCTCAATGACAACAATACATGCTTCAAGTACGGTATTAGCACTTCAAAAACTTGAGATGAAGATAAAAGAGTACAAAGACATGGATGACCGTTCTTTAAGGACATTAATATCAAATACAATTGATGTAATAGTGTATCTTGATGTTTTAGAAAATGAAGAAGGCGATAACATTGGCAGAGTTATAAAAGAAATAGTTGAGGTAAAAGGCTTAAAATCTGACAACACGTATGATTTAAATTATGTTTATCAATATAAAGAAAGCAGGTGATATTTTGATAATAAGTGTTTTTGCTGCTGTATTGGTCTTTTTATTAGGACTTACTTTTCTTGCAATAAACGATTATAAAAAGTACCGCATACAGATACGTTTAAACAGACAATTAATAAAGCCTGAAGAAGTACATTACAGTATGTTTCAAGGACTTGGAAAGTTTTATGATAAGCTTTCCGAAAGCCTTGTCAGTGCTGGTATAAAAATAAAAACTGATGATTTTATACTTTATTTTTTATATGTTTCACTGACACTTTTTGTTATTACTATGATTAAGTTTGGTTTGATGTATTCAATACTTTCTATAGTTGTGTTAGTGGTACTGATTAAATTTTTCTTAAATAACAGAAAATCAAGCATAAGATTTAAGACTGAACAGGAATTTGGCGTTTTTGCAACTGATTTGGCTGTTGTGCTAAGAGTCAATCCTAATTTTTTATCTGCTATTTCTGATGTAACAAAGTATACTAAACCTATATTAAGAGAGCATTTAGACAAGGTAATAACAAATGTTAATTCAGGTATGACTATAGAAGATGCACTGTTAAGGTTTAAAGACGATGTTATATATTCAAGCATAATAACTTCGTGGATTGACAGTATCTTATATGCTATGGAGACAGGTGCAAATTTAATTGATGTATGTGCAAGTTCGGCTGAAAAAGTAAATAAAAAACTGCAAAGAGGTCTCAAGGTAAAATCTCTTACATCAAACACAAAAGGCTTAATAATTGCTATTTTAGGCATTATCTTAATATTCATACCAATTTTGATTTCAAGTTCTCCTGACTTTCAATCGGCGTATTCAACAGCAATGGGTCATATAATTCTATCCATTGTTTTAGGCAGTTTTGTGATTACGACTTACTTGATTCTGAAATCAATAGACAAGATGATAAAAATGTGAGGTGAAGCTTAATGATAGATAAATTCACAAGTTTTTTAAAGCCTTTTATAAATAGGAGAGTTTCTGAAGATTTTTTGACTTCAATGGATCGGAACATAAAGACAATAGCAGGTGTAGACATAGCTTTGCCTGATACGAAAGGTTATCTTCAAGTTTTTGTTTTTCGTGTTAAAGACGTGTACGAAATGCTTTCTGTCCTTGCAGTGATGATATTTTTATCTGTTGTTTTTATTATGTTAGGTATTTTGAGAGGTATGGCAGCAAACGGTATTGTAATGGCAATTGCACTTATAGCATTGACACTTTCAAGATATACAGGCAAACTTAAAAAGTTTAAAGATCAGTTTCAAAGAGAGCTTCCTGATGTAATAGATGCTATGCTTCAAGGCTTGAAGGTTGGAACGCCTGTTGAAAGTGTTTTAGATTATGTATCAAAATCTAAAAAGAGCATAGTTACTCCTTTTTTAAAAGAGGTAGTTATGAGGATAAATGCTGGAGAATCTCTTTCAGAGGCTTTAGACAATGTTTCACCAAAGACATTGTCGCCTGATTTTCAGCGTATAGCAAGGATTTTGTCAATGAGATCTCAAACAACAACAGATATAGTGAGTTCATTGGAAAGACTTCAGGAAAACATGGACCTTGAGCTTGAAACAAAAATAATATCTATGGCAGAAAATGCGCCTATAAAATATACACTTCATATATTTGTAGGCTACGTAATTCCGTTTATACTTGTAATTGTGTATCCTCTGATATTGATGATATTCAAGTTCATGGGTCAAGTCAGTTGAGGAGGAACAAGACATGTTAAAAGATGAGAAAGGTTCTGGTATGCTTCTTACAGTTTTTTGTCTTGTGCTAATATTTGGACTTTTAATTATAGGCGTTGATTTATTTTATCAGGTAGGAACAGAAAGAGCAAATATTAATACTGCGTGTGTACAATCTTCAGAAAAAATCCAGTATTCTATATTAGAATCTCAAGACGGACAGAGCGGAAATGAGTACGACAATAAGCATATAGTTTCTAATTCATTGTACTTTGACAAGCAAAACGCTATAAACATTGTAATTCAAGTATTCAATAAATATGGTTATACTATTAATAACGTTGATGTTTCCTTAAATGACTATACTCTTACAATAACAGGCAACGTTGCATTAAAAACTAAAAATGTTTTAAACAAAGTTACAAAAAATCAAACTTTATATGTACCTATAAATTACCATAGCAGAGTGTTTAAGAACTATCAAGAATAAATATCAAAATTAAGTTGCAGGTATATTTTTTTTTATGGTATTATATGGATAGGTGATCGGGAGCAGGGTGTGGTTGCCACCTCCATTTTCACAAAGAAAGGAGGTGGTGTGATATGAGTACATACCAAGCAATTCAGATCATGATCGCTTTTGGCATGTATACCATATCGCTAATCTCCTTAATTGTTAACCTAACAAGGGATAACAAAAAGAGAAAAAAATAATCACCCTGCCCGCCACGCAGGATGATTATTAAAAATCTCCGTGTGGTAACCGCACTTTGCGGTACCGATTACCTTTAACTATATTATAACACAAAGATAACAAAAGTAAACTATAATTTTATTTTTTTAGGTTATGAGCAGGCTTGATGCCTGCTTTTTTTAATGCTCATTAAATTTTAGTACATCTAGATATTGACAAAACACATATATAGGTGTACACTATATCTTGTAAGGGAAAATTGTTGTAAGACGTAAAAGTTGTGGTAAAATATTATCAAGGGAGTGTGATTTCGCATGAAAAAAACATTAAAAGTAGCATTAAGTGCTTTATTAATAAGTACAATGTTAATACCAGCAGCAAGCTTTGCAGATAACACATCAAATAGCGTAACATCAACATCTACAGCAGCAAATACAACAGTAAATACTACGGCAAGTACGCCAGCAGCAAGTTCGCACCATATTGCAGGACTTCCTAATGAGCCTGTATATGAGTCTAATCCGAACATATATATAGAAGGCAAAAAGGTTGACTTTAGGAATACACAGGAACTTGACAGAAGCACAATACCTAACAAAATAGTAACTGTTAGCAGACCTATATTAGTTGTACGTGGACGTACAATGTTGCCTTTGAGAGCTTTTATATACTATATTACAAATTACATTGATACTATTAAAAGTGATACTACTAATCCTATAGATGTAGTGTATTGGGACCCTGGATACAAATCAAATAGACCTGATGGCTTTATAATTAACTCTGTAAGGTATGATAATACGTTAAGTTACCATTATAATGTGCCTGCTGATCCGTGGAAATTAGGCTTTTTTATAAGAATGCCATATATAGTTAAAGCTACTTTAAAACCATATCATTATATGTTATTTAAGACTGATGTGCCACCTTTAATAATGGACGATGGTGTGACATATTTGCCACTAAGAGCTGAAGCGAATGCTTTTGGATATGGCGTAAAGTTTGATCAGGCAACGAATTCAATATATATAAGTAAAAACTTGCCGATAGAATATGGCAGCGAATTTCAGAAGATCACTGATATTGTACCGCCTAATGGCATGATAAGTGGTAATGTAGGCGTTGTAAGTTTTGATGGAAATACTGGATCGTTAGAAACAGAAACATCAAAATATGGTGATTATACAACTCAATATGTAGAACCGTGGAAATAAGGCAGGATGTTTTCCTGCCTTATTTTTTTGAGGACATAAGTCCTCTTTTTTTATGGAGGTGATTTCTTGTGATAAAAGACCTTCTAATATTTAAAGAAAGAGAGGAGGTGAAAAGCAAAACGAAAAAGTCAATACCACTAATACTGTCAGGCATACTGATATTCAGCAGTATAGCATATACTCCTGTAAAAGCAAAAGCGGATACTCCTGCAATATCAGATAATGGTACAACATACGTGACAGTCCATATTCACAGAGAACTTACAGCAGACCAATATCAAAAAATAAAAGCTTCAGGCGGTGATCCATCACACTTCACAGACAATACTTTTTCAATAGATGACTTGATAAAAGCAGGTGCAGTAATACCTGATGGTGAAAGAATTGTATCGGCAGAAGTAACAAGTTCGTCAAACGGACAGGCAAGAGTGATGTCAACATCAGACAGCGGACTGACAATAGGAACATGGGGCGGAGATGTAGAGCCCGACATGAATGATCTACAGTTTTCATGGGCACATATAGAACACTACTATAACTATATGGCAGATTCATCTACTTTGATAGGTCAAGATGACTATAAAATGAAACCACGTACATTAGGATATGATCAACTGTTTATGCAAATAACAAATCCGCCTGGAATAAACAGTATCTTAAAAAATTACGCACAAAATCCAGAAAATCCTAGTATAACAATAGATGGTGCAAACAGTGACAGTGATAAAGCAGGCTGGCAGGTAGCTACATTTGATGCACCCAATATAGATCAGGCAAAAACAAGCACAACATATAAAAAAGATGGAATACCTGCAATACTTTTAAATCCAGAAATATCATCACCAACAGGCTACTTTAGTGACTATAATAAATATTTTGTCAATGATGCACCACCTGTGTGGAGTAATACAGAAGGCAGCGATAATGTAAATTATGATTCTTGGTGGAAGAAAGATGATAATGATTTTTACTTTGGTGATGGCAAGCAAATATCAAACATGCGGGTATATCCGCAATTTGACTTTTACCTTATGACAGAAGGCGAAACAGCAGCGTCACGATACGATACAAACTATGCAGCACTGTATTTTCCGCTTCATAAAGAAAGCAACGGAGAATATCTCTATTTAGGCGATCCGAATTCAAATAATGTTCCAATAGAATTAATAGGACATGACTATAATAATTGGATACCAACAACACTAGCAGATCAAATAAGTCCTTTGACTGGCAGTAAGTATGATTTAAGACGTGATCCAAATACAGGCATGTACTATCAGGTTCAGCCTAACAGACAATGGGGTTCTAATGGCTGGTACTTTTTAAGATATGTATATGATGAAACAACAGGACAGTATATAGACTTAAATAGTATAAAACGTCCTGATGGGAGTTCTCCACAAATTATATATGGACCTGATGGAAAGCCTAATGTTCAAATAATAGGTGCATCATATATTCTTTTGCCACCGCAATATAAAGGACATAAAATAAAAGCCTTCGTATATAACACAGATGTAGGCTTTGATTTTGGTATTGATGTACGTGTAATGAAGCCTAATAAGTACATTTTCGATACTGATGTAACGCTTAAAATAACGTACTCAAATGGCAGTGGAATAGTAATAACAAAGACAGTAGACAGACCTTATATAAACATTGGAGAGAGTGACTACTATGAGGTAACAGTTAAAAATACATCAAACAAGCCTGTTGACAATGTTGTTGTAACTGACCAAATGCCACAAGGACTTAAATATGTAAGCATTGAGCCTTCAATTGGCTATTACAATGGATATATGTGGTATATAGGTACGTTAGAGCCTAACCAAACTGCTATATTAAGAGCAAATGTAATTGCAGTAAGCAACGGTGAATACGTAAATAGTGCAGTGGTAAATAATAAGGCAGCTTCGGCAACCATATTTGTCGGTGATTATCAGGCAACTGGAAACCTGACAGTATCAGAAATCCATACATTTAACCAAAACAATCATGATACGGCACTTATAAGTAAACCTCAAAACGTCCATATAGTAGTTGATACAAAATCACTTTATCAGTTTCATGGAACAGCAACCGCAAGACTGTATATAAATCATAATCTAGTAAACACTCAAATAGTAAACTATGATCCATTCGGTGAAAAATCAATTGATTTCGGTTCGTACTATTTGACAGGTACAGAACTGATAACAGCGACAATCGACTATAACAATCCAGTATATCAGGGTGATAATGACGGCTCTAAAGCAGGTGAAATGTTCCATGACACAGACAATGACAGGCTTTTAAAAGAAACACAATATAAAGACAATATTCTTAATAAACAGCTTGAAGGCGGACAGAAAGAAGTATCTGGAGGTACATTAGATGTAAAATTTGATTTTACAGGAACTACAAAAAATCCTTATAACAACATGGACGAGGCTATGGTAGGCGACAGTATAGGCACTGTAAACAACACTGAGGACTCAAATTGGGTTTATGACAGATACATTGTCGAAAGCCTTAATCACTACGTTGCAGATAGCAGTCCTTGGGGCACTCATCAGGAAGAACCGACAAGCCATAAGGTTCTTGTAGATCCAGAATATGCGTCTTATACAGATAACTTTAATTGGTACTTGCCTGCGAGTCCGTATCCAGGCGGTCCATTAAATCGAGAAACAATTTCGTTTACGACACTGCCAGTAACACAAGGCTCAAGCGGTTCAAATACGAATTACTGGACAAATTATTACCAGTGGAACGTAATAACAGGTTCATATATAAATTCATGGTGGGAAGATCATGGATATTGGGAACACCATTCTCGTAAAAGGTCTGATGGTACTACGGAGACTTATCGAACATGGCATCCTGTACCAGTAAAAGTATCATCTGGTCCTATAACATATCAGGATTTAGGCAATCCTGAATATACGTCAACTGGAGTAATAAATTATCCTGTTTCGTGGGGTCAGATCAATCTGCTGCCTGCATCTGGCAAAAGGTATGATGATGACCATTACAAAATAGAAAGTTATTCATACGATATGTGGGTTACATTGACAGATTGGGATTACTATAAACATCAAATGTACTGGTCGTATATACCGCAGCACTTCGGCATGGATAAAAAGCCGTTGAGAGTATATTATAACAATGCACCTGTAGCGTATTTTTCAATTGTAGGTGATGTAAACGGCGTTAATAAAAACAACAAAATAATGCTGCAAGACTTGTCATATGATCCTGACTTCGATCCTATCGTAGCTTGGAAATGGGATATAGACGGAAATGTATTTACAGACAAAACAGCAGCAGAAAATTATTTGAATACTGTTGTAGTAAATCAGCCAGGCTATCATTTAATAAAGCTATCGGTTAAGGACAATCCAACAGGCAGGTATTCAAGACTGAAGGCAAGATGGTCTGACGTATATATGAAAAACCTGTATATATATCCTGAAAACAACTCTCCAGTGTCATATAAAGCGCAAATAACGTTTGACAGAGATGTGGTATATACGTTATGGCATCCGTCAGTACCTTCAATAGCAATAGACAGTGAACAACATTCATTCTTAAAGGTGCATGTAAAAGTAACTGATATAGGCTATTGGACGTATGAATACGGAGTAAATGGAGAGAAGATATTGAGATTTGTACCGCTTGATGTAACTAAAGTAGATGAACCTGAAACTCTTGTGGTACGTTATAAGGACGCAGGCAGACAAACAATAACGCCCAAATATATTAAGAACATGAAGCAGGACAAAAACAGTTTTGAATACGACGCATATTTTGAGTATCCAAAAGCAGGACAGGTTGACTTAAACGACATTTACTATGCTAATCAAGGTATAAGTCCATACACAAAAGACACAAAGATGGTATTTCCGTTTGAAGTAGAAAAGTACGGAAAAGTAGACACACTTGTAAAAGACAATGTTGCAATCAATGCGTGGGATCCAACATTTGCAAATCCTCATGGACCTGATGTAACATACTTTGAACGTATACATGGACTTGGAATATCACGTGTGGATCATTACTTGTTAAAGGATGATAAATTATATCTTACAATGCAGCCTGATCCTTTAATGAAACCTGTGCCTTTTATTGGACGGAAAGATACACAGATAGACAATAAACTTGAATATGATGTAGACCATCAGGTTTATCCTTACTAGAAAGCAGGAGTACTTAATGTATTCCTGCTTTTGTTTTTTTAGGCACTCTTTTGAGTGCCTTTTTTTTTGTGCACGTAAAAGTGCCAATAAAAAAATTCAAGGAGGTAGTTTTATGAGTTTAACAGGTTTACTTAAAAAATCAAAGAAAGGTTCTGCGGAAATAGTTGCTTTTGCAATACTCTTAATCTTCATTGTGGTAGCAGCAGGACCGCAGATTAAACAGCTTGGTCAGACAGTGGTATCAGGTGTAACAAACACTAACACACAGGTACAACAGACTCTTGGCACAAAATAACAATAACACATAAAGTTTAGGAGGTGTTGCTATGAGTTTAACAGGTTTACTTAAAAAATCAAAGAAAGGTTCTGCGGAGATAGTTGCCTTTGCAATACTCTTAATCTTTATAGTAGTTGCAGCAGGACCACAGATTAAGCAGCTTGGTCAGACAGTTGTTAATGGTGTTTCAAGTACCAATACACAAGTGCAACAAACTTTAGGCACTAATTAATTCTTTAAATGCACTCCTTTGCGGGTGCATTATTTTTGTAAAAAAATTTTAAGGAGGTTTTAAAATGTTAACAAACATAAAAAACAAAGCTGTAAAATTTATTTCAGACAGGAAAGGTTCTGATGTGGTAACAGTAGTCGCAATAATAGCATTTGCAGTAGCAGTAATACTTTTTGCACTTCCTACAACAAGAGATGCAATAGTAAACTTTGTTTCAAATGTAATGTCAAAGTTAACAAGTACAGCAGTAGGAAATTAAGGCACGTAAAAAGTGCCTTAATTTTTTTTCAGGAGGTGTGATCGTGTTTAAAAAGTTTTTAAAAGACAAAAAAGGCTCTGAATTTATAAATTTTATAGTATGGGTGCCGTTTTTGCTAATATTAATTGTTGCTATTTCGCAGATAGCTATAATAGGCTACGATCAAATTATTGTACAGGAAACATCTCTTGTTGCTGCAAAGAGCGCAGCACAAAATCCTGATACAATAGAAGCTTCAGCGCAGCAGGCAGCAGATGATTTTGCAGGTAAGTTTCTTCCAGACTGGAGTGATAAATCAACGATAGATGTCAGTTATCCTAACACTGATCCAGGCAGTGAGGTCACAGTAACAATACATTATATATTCCCTAAATACGCATTTTACACAAATATTTTAAAGCGTCCAAGTACTGATTATGTTAGAGGACAAAGTATGCAGATTATAGAGGAAAAACCGTGAGGTGAGGTGATGATATATTATTTAAGTGGTATTTTTTATATGTTAGTAAAGTCAATATACGTTTTTGACTTTTTATTTGATGTTTTAACAGCATTTGTTGAAATGTTTTTTAAAAGGCTTACACTTGTGTTTGTTTTGGCTTTTGGAGAAATCAAACAGGCTATGAGTTTGAAACATTTATATAAGACTTATAGACGGTATGACTATTTTAAGAACAAAGACATGATACGTGAAAACATCATAAATGATTATATAGGCTCTTTCAAGGACATATCTCAAAAAAACAAAGGCAAAACTTATAAATTTGTGACTAATATGTTTATATATAAAAACGTGCTTTTAAGACTTGAACAAGAACATATTCTTACATTTAAAAGGCTTGATAATACTTTGATGGTTATTCCTCAACCGTCAGAAAAACTTGTTTTAATGAGTTCAAGGACTGTATTAAAAAATTTATTTAATCCTGATTTTTATAAACAGGTATTTAAGCGTGAATATGTATATGTTTATGAGTTGACTTTTTAGGAGGTGTAAATTTGAAAAAGATAATAATTGCTTTACTTGCTATTATTGCTTTTGCAGGTGGCTATCTGGTGTATTATAATTCACTGCCTGTTGCAAATGTGAATGGAGAAAAAATAACTGTTTATGAATTTAAAAAAGCATTAAGCAAGACAGAACAAAAAATTCAAGGTGTTAAAAACCAAAAGATTAATGGAAAGACGTTTAAAGAAATATATAAGGAACAATTATTAAACAACATGATAAATGAAAAGTTGATGCTTAATAAGGCACTTAAAGAAGGAATTAAAGGAAAAAATGACACTGATATAATAAATAAACTGATTGCAAAAGAAACAAGTTATATAGGCGTATCTGACAGTGAAATTGAAAAGTATTATAAACAGCATAAAAATGACTATGTATACGCAGATATATATAGGATAGATTTAAAAAATGAAAAAGATGCAGATAATGTTTTAAATATGCTAAACAAAGGCAGTAATTTTTCTGACTTGGCTAAAAAGTATTCAATAGATACTGCAACGAAAGATAATGGCGGTTATGTAGGAAATCTTCCATTAAGTCAATATTCTGCAACAATAAATTATAATTTAAAAGATAATGGTGTAACAAAGGTAAAACTTATGTCAGGCATATATGAGATAGTAAAGGTTGATAATGTAGGAACAAAGTCGCTTGATGATATTAAAGATTCTATAAAAGAAACACTTCTTGATGTAAAAAAACAAAATGCACTTAAAGATTTTACTGACAGCTTAAGAAAAAACGCAAAAATTTCAATTAATAATTCTCTGTTAAATAATGTAAAGTGAGGTGTTAAAATTTGCAAAAAATAGTGTATTGGAGTGCAGCAGAGCTGACTTCAAAAACAGAACTTGCAATAAAAAGAGCTGAAAAGGAAAAAGGCAGAACAATTTTAGTTGACTTCAAGGAATTTATACCTGACATATATAAATATTACGGACTTAAATATAAGCCTAAAACAGAACTTATTGCAATGTATGAAGGAGGACAAAGTGACATATCTCAATTTCTTAATAAAAAAAATTCTATGTATGTTTTTACAGGTTTTGATAAGCATGAGTATATGAAATTTATTCCTGAACATTTGGCATATATAATAAGCGTTCTTGATTTTGATACGGCTGTGTTTGATGTAAATGCAGGTATATATTTTACTGATACTTATGTTGCTTTGAAATATGCTGATGAAATAAACGTGGTAATGGAACCTAACAATTTGTCTTATTACATTAATGCTGAAATGATAAAGTTTGTATGCGACAACTGGAAAATAGACAAAGCTAAAATGACAGGACTTATAGCAGGAAAGCATGCAGACGTTGATAGTGCAAAAGAGATAATAGGCATAAAAGTTAAAAAAGTGTAAAGAGGGTGTTAATGTGTTAATAAATCCTTATGAAGTAGATTTGGATAAAACTCAAGATGTTGACATAAAGGAAATAGCAGACAAATTCACTTATGAAAAATCAAAAGTAATAAACGACTATTTCAGCAATAGGATCAGTGAAAGTGCATTAGACAATGAAATTATTGCGTTTTTGGCAGAAAGGAAAATATCAAGCGAAAAATTAAAAGATGTTAAGGATATGCTTTTTGGATATGGTATATTGCAACCTTATATTGATGATCCAGATATTACTGATACATTAGTTAATGATCCTGAAACAATTTTTATAAAAAAGTACGGAAATAAAATGAAGGTAAATAAAAGCTTTAAGAGTGAACAGGAACTATTGAAATACTGCCAAAAAATAGTTGCAATGAATGGCGGTACAATAAATCAAAATCAAGCACAGGCAGTTGTAACAGACAAAATAAGAAATTTAAGAATTGTAGTAAGCTTGCCTCCTATATCTGCGAAATCACCTACTATCTGCATTAGAAAGCCTTCTGCGTCACAAAGCTTGTTAAATTTAGAGAAGTCAGGAATGTTTGATGGAAACACAAGAGAACGCTTAAAACAAATGGTAAAAAACTACAAGACAATAATTATAGCTGGCAAAGGTGGTTCAGGCAAAACTACTTTAATGGGTGCATTAATTAATGAAATTCCTTTAAATGACAGAGCGTTGTTGATACAGGAAACAATGGAGATCGTACCAAAGCATCCAGATATAATAACACAGTTGGTCAGAATATCAGATAATCCTGAAGTCAAAAACTATACATTGTTTGATTTGACACGTGCAGCATTGTTACAAAGCCTTGACAGGATTTTTATAGGTGAAATGAAAGATAAAGAAGCTTTTGACTTTTTTAATGCCGTTTATACAGGACATAAAGGTTCAATGGCAACAATACACGCTAATTCAGCAGACGAAGTTATAAACAGACTTCTTTATTTGATGAGCAGAGCCGATTCAGATATGAAAGAAGATACATTAAGAGAAATGCTTGAAAATTCACTTGACGTAGTAATATTCCTTGAAAAATATAAAATCAAGGAAATAAAGGAGTTGAGATGATGATAATACTTGCTCTGATTCCTGTTGCAGCGATTGTTTTTTATCTTGTTTTAACTAATCTTGAGATAAAAGAAAACAGCATAACACATAAATTAGATGCTGTAATAAATGCCTTTGGATTGAATAAATACAAATTAAGCGGTAAAACAGTTTTTGCAATATTGATAATTTTACTGACTGTAATTGTTTTAAGAATGCTTTTTACAGGTTTTTATATGGGTATATTAGTTTTAGGCGTTGCTATATATGCTTTAAATTATGTGCTTAATATGATTATAGAGAACAAAACAAAGAAAATAGATAAAATTTATTTAAACTTTTTAAATGTGTATACTAATTTTTTTAATACGTACAATAATTGCCCTGATGCTTTGAGAGAAACAGAAAAATATATTAGTGAGCCTTTAAAAAGCATTATTAAACGTAATATGCTTTTGTATGATACATCTTCAAAGACATTTTTAGAAACATTAGATGCCATTAATAATAGCGTTTTAAATGCTGAATTTAGAAAGTTTATAAGCTTTACAAAGATTTATGAGAAATATGGCGGAAATTATAATGAAATATTAACTCATTTAAGAGAGCAGGCATTGAAAAATATGCAGATAAGGACCGAAAGAGAGTCAAATGCAACTACTGCAACTTTTGTAATAGGCGGAACAATAGCTTTAAGTTTACTTTCACTAATAGGTTTAAATCAGATGGATATAGACGTACTGACACATACAATACAAGGTTGGGCAGTTATTGGATTTAATATATTTGCTTATATTGCTGGCATATATGTAATAAAAAATATTGCACAAAGCTGAGGTGATATGTTTTGTTTATAGTTTTGGTACTGCCTTTAACGATCCTTATATATGTGTTTTTAAGTTCATACAATGTTTTTGCAAATAAAAAGAAATACGGTGATAAAGAAGATTTAAAGTTTAAATACATGAATGAAGGTACACGTGCAAAGATTAATAAGAGACTTGAAAGGCTTGATTATCCTTTTGGTATGAACGCTGATAAATATGTACTTTATAAATTTACTTTAACAGTTTTGGGCTTATGGTATGTATATATGAATAAAGTTCAAGGAATTCAAGCGGTTATATTTATAATTGGCATGTTCTTTTTAATTGATATTTATTTGTACTTAAAAGAGCGTGATATAAGAAGTATTGTAAAAAAGGAATTGCCTACAATAGTAGACATATTTGAAATTGGTTCTACAACAAACATGGACTATGGTGATGTTCTTTTGATATGTGCAAATTCAGTAAAATCGGACTGGTTAAAGAGAAGGCTTAATAAAATAAGTGCTGAATATTTTGTTAGCAAAGATAAAGATAAAATGATAAAATCATTGAAAAACCTTGCTGATATATATGAAATAGACGTATTTGTAAGTGCACTTGAACAGAAAGATATCACTGGCAGGTCAAAGGAAATGCTTCAGGCTTTATCACAATTAATGTTCAGTTCAGTAATAGCACATGCACAAAAAGAGAATAAGGCGTCAGATTATAAGGTTATGGTTGCTGTTTTTTTAATTACTGTTGGTATTTTTGCAATATACATGACTTCATATATGCCTGAACTTATGAGTGGGCTTAAAACAATCTTTTAAGCACGTTAAGACGTGCTTTTTTTATTACAAAAAATTTTTAAAATGGAGGAGATATTTTATGAATCAAAAAACTAAATGGTATGTATTGATGGGTCTTGTTGCTTTTATAGGTGCGTATGCTTATGTTGCACCACATGTATCAGTTATAATATCAAGGATTGTTGTTGCTTTATGGGCATTAGGAGTGCTAGTTGTTGCTTTGATTAAGCGCAAAGAATGAGTGTTAAGGACAGGTTTTGAGCCTGTCCTTTTTTTGTTAGGAGGTGAGAATTGTGACACAGAAAGGCAAAATATTTATATCTTTTTTGCTAATTTTCGTTTTCTTATTCACAATTTCAAAGGCTAATACAACGACTCAAAATAATATGTTATTACTATCTCCAAACGGTGATAAAATAACTTATGGCAGTTCATATTGGCAAACAAGCAATATAAGAGAATGGTTAAATAGTGCAGAAACAGTTGTTAATTATACTAATCAAAAACCTTCATCTGATAAATTAGGTAACTATGCTTATGATACTGAACCTGGTTTCTTAAGTGAATTTACACAAGATGAAATTAATGCTATTGCTGTCACTGCACATAGAGTACCTATATCAGTTGATGATCAATCAGTTTCTAATGGTGGAAATGCTCAAATGCCTCTTGGCTTGATGTTGGGACAGTCAATAAGTTTTTGTGTACCAAATATACTTACAAGCTGGCAGTCATATATATACCAGGTAGTAAATGATAAAGTATACTTTTTATCTCCTTATGAGTTGTATTTATTTGTACAAAAGAGAGGATTTTCATTGAACAGGTCAGTCACTAATGCAGTTAAGAATAAATATAACTATCTAAATGGAAATATTCCATGGTGGTTAAGCGGTGGTGCTGCTTCTTTAAGTATTGAATACTCATATATATCAAGTCCATCTAGCGCAGTGACCACGACACGTCCAAGTTCTGCATACGGTGTAGTCCCAGTTATCAATCTAAAGCCTGATTATAAATTAAGTAATGGTGAACTTGCAAGCAATTTAAAAATTGGAGAAACTGTTACTTTTGGAAGACATTTAGGCGAAAGTATAAATTGGATTGTTATAAATAAATTAAATGGTTATCCTATGTTACTTGCAGAGAATGCAATAGATATAAAACCTCTTGATGCACCAGGTGATTATTCTTATGCGTATTCTAATTATATAAATTTCCCTAGTGCTGATATTAGTTATGTAAATCCTGTTTATGTCAGTACTAATGGGAGTTCTGATACAACACCTCCAGTAATAACGATATTAAATGAAGATCAATTAAATACTAGGCAAAATGACAGTTTTACAATAAATTTATCGGTTACTGATGATTCAGGCGTTTCTTTTGTACAATTGCCTGATGGCAGTAAAACAACTTCTACAAATATATCTTATACTATAACTGCTAATGGAACATATTTATTTATTGCTTCAGATATTAATGGAAATTATAAATATTTAACTGTTCCTGTCAGCAATATAAATGTACCGCCTTTTGTAAATATAAGTTCTTCGGCTAATGGTTGGACAAATAAAGATGTAACTGTGAATATAAGTGCTTCAAATGATGTAGGTTTAGATGCTTCTTCAATAATACAAAGCGGTAGGGATTGGAATGGTTCTATATGGGCTAATTATACGACTTATAAGGGAAAACAAGTGCATATAACGGCAGATGTTGAACTTGTAAGTGCTACACAGGACGTTGGAAATTATAAAGCAGGTATAGGTTTTTCGTATTATTATACATGGAAAAATGGTGATGAATATCAAGAAGCTAAAACATGGCAATATGCTTATCAAATACCATTAAGTACATTGCAATCTCAAGGGAAACAACATATAGATGTAGTTTATACTATTCCTTCAAATTATTTTCAGGATTTGCAACCATGGACACAAATTGATATACCATTTAATTTGCAAGGTGTTTATACTATTAAATGGACTAACGTACACTATGAACTTTTGGACAATTCTGATTTTGCAATTAAGGAAATAATACTTCCTAGTGGTCAAATTGTATATCAAAATTCATATACGGATACTTTAACAAAAGAAGGTCAATACACATATACAGTTATTGATAATCATGGCGCAACAACACAAAAGACTATAACAGTGTTAATTGATAAAGTTCCTCCAACGTTAAATATTTCGGGAATACCTCAAACATTAACAAATTTGATAACATTGACAATATCAGCTTCAGATGATCGAAGTGGAGTGGCGTATATAACACTTCCAAACGGTAGTACAACAACGAGCACCTCTACAACATTCAATATAAGAGCTAATGGTTTATATACATTTAAAGTAACTGACAATGCAGGCAACATAACAACACAAACAGTAACTATAAACACAATTAACAATGTATCATATAATAATATGAATACTGTTTATAAGGCAGGTCAAGCTATAATTATTGACATTAATTGTGATAGTAATGTAGACAACGTAACTGCACGAATGTGGTATGCTAACAATGAATTTATTGATTCAAATACTACAAACTTAATTAAAGGTTTAAACGGTGAATGGCACACAGCACATAACAGTTCTGAAGGATATGATAAAGTAGTAATAATACCTAAAGATATGCCTGATGGTACGTACAATATAACAATAACAGTTTATAAAACTATTAACGGAATAACTTATACGCAATCAATAATAATACCAATAACGGTAAAAGGAACAATATATGACTACTACCATAGCGAAATTAACAATTAAGCAGGCTTAATGCCTGCCTTTTTTTATGCACATAAAAGTGCCAATAAAAAATTTTAGGAGGTAATCTTATGAGTCTAACAAATTTACTCAAAAAATCAAAGAAAGGTTCTGCTGAAATAGTCGCTTTTGCAGTACTTTTAATTTTTATAGTAGTTGCAGCAGGACCACAGATTAAAGCTTTAGGTGCGACAGTTGTTAATGGCGTAACAAATACTAACACTCAAGTACAGCAGACTTTAGGTACTCATTAATTATTGCACTCCTTTTGGAGTGCTTTTTTCTTTGGAGGTGATAAAGATTGTGAAAAATAAAAAAGGAAGTGCTGAAATAATTGCTTTTCTTTTGATTTTGCCATTTTTGCTTTTACCATTATTTAATTCGCTGCAAAACTATATAGCGTTAAATAGGAGTGATGCTTTAAAACAAGTTACAAGGCTTGCAATATTAAGGGCAGAAACGGACGGCGGTTTAACGCCAGATGATGTCACCGAAATTATGAATACACTTAAAATGAAAGGTTTTGATACAAGTAAAGTGCACATAGATTATACACCAGCACCAGTGAATTATGGAGGTGAGGTATCAGTGAGAATACAATACAATACTCAAATAACAAGCTTTACTATTGGGTTAGGAGGTCTTATGAAAAATGTTCAAAATATTACAATGGCATACGGACCAATCACATCAGTCAGCAAGCATTATCAAAGATAAAAAAGGTTCTGCTGTATTGATATTTGCACTTTTAATAACAATAATTCTCTTGCTTGCAAATATAGCTTATGTAAATTACAGAGTATTGTTAGCAAAAAGAGATATGGTCGATGATGCAATTACAACATCGGCATTAGCAACATTAGCATACGCAGATCCAATACAAATGGCATACGGGAATATAGTGTTTAACGGTGATCCTAACACATTCTATAATTTTTTAAGCAAACAGCCCATGAGCAAATATATAACCATTAATAAGATTGACTTTTCATATAATAATGCTTCGCCTTCTAATCCAATGACAGCACCTAATGGTGTAGTTGTAACAAAGCCGTCTATTTATATTGACGCAACCGCTAATGTAACAAATGTCTTGGGTAAACCTGTATCTTTCAGAATACAAAAAATAGTAGATGTTGATTATCAATTAAATACAAATATCAATTAAAGGAGTTGGTAATGTGAAAAAAACGTATATGATGTTTATTTCAGCAGTTTTAGCAATTTTAATAGTAGGAGGTGAATATTTGTATCTTACAGGACAGCAAAAAACTGTTAATGTTGTGATAGCAACTCAAAACATAATGCCTAATGAATCTTTGCAAGGCAAAACTGCTATTGTAAAAGCTTATTCAACAGCAGGAAATGTACTTAATAGCCCAAAAGGCTATGCAGCAGTTGAAATTAAAAAAGGTTCATTGATAACTGATGAAATGGTAAAAGAGCAAGCTTATAATAATGATTTAAAGAAGGTTGCCGTAAAGGTTGATTTAACAAGTGCAGTAACAGGTTATGTCAAACAAGGTTCCTATGTTGATATAGGTTTTGAGCCTAAACAAGACAACGGACAGCCTTCGTCATTACAGCCAGGAATTATATTAAAGCATGTACAGGTTCTTACGCTTCTTGATAATAACGGACAAGAAATAGGACACAGTACAAACGCTTATGCTAATTCTACTCCAGCGAGCGCAGTTCTTTTAATGTCAGATGATGATGCTGTCAAACTTAAAAATTATGAAAGTCAAGGTTCAATATACTTTATAGCATATTAAAAGGAGTGATAAATTTGCTAATATCAATATTTTCACCAAAAGGTGGAGTAGGAAAAACAACTTTAACATTGTCGCTGGCAGAATGTATGTCAAAGGAGAAAAAAACATGTGCAATAGAGTTTGATTTTTCTCCTGGAGATTTTCCTGCTACATTAGACGTCGATAAAAACAAAAATATATTAAAAGCGATTAATTTCGGCATAAAAGAAACAATTCAAAGACCTTATAAGCAAAACTTTGATGTAATTGCAGGCGGTTATCCAGATACACATGAAAAAATAGATTCAGATAAACTTAATAAGCTTATAGATGAACTTGTTAATGAATATGAAGTTGCTATATTTGATATACAGCCAGGTTTGATAAAAAACAGTGTAGATATTTTAAAACGTTCAGACAAAATTTTAATAATCATGGAAGATAACATACCTGTATCAGTTAGAACTGCACGGATACTTAATTGGGGTATGCAAAACAATACAATAGATATAAATAAGGTTAATATAATCGTAAATATGACAAAAGGAAACTTAAAAAATATTCCTAATGATGTTGTGAAATATGTCGTTCCCTATCTTGGCAATAAGATCACATTTCAGTCTAATACATTACTAAAGCAAATGTCAGGACTTGTGGATATAATTTTAGAACGTGACAAAAAAGGCTTATTTAAGAAATCGCAGAAATCTGTTGACGTAAAAGATATTGAAAGATTTGTGCAGGAAAAAATACAGGAAATTCTTGAAGATGATACTTCAGAAGAATTAAATATCACCATTGACAATAATGAAAATGTTGCTGTTATTCAGAGTGAAGAAAAGGAGGCATGCAATTTGGTATATATCAATACGAATATTGAATCGCTTAATAATGTATTAAAAAATGAAATGTCAAATAATGAAAATATAGGAGGTATAACTGATGACTTTGACAAATGCAGTGTTGCTATAGTATCAGCAAGTTCAAAAGAAGAAATTGACAAACTTGTTGATAGCAATAAAAATCTTGTACTTTTCTTGTCACCAAATAGAAATGATTTGAAAGAATATGCACTTAAAAAAGGCATTAAATACGTGTATGCTGGTGAATGTTCTATTTCTGATATTGTTTATGCAACAGAGAATATGATTGGCAAATCACAAGAAGAGAACTACAATATTGCGCCTAATAATATTCAAAATAGCGCAGACGAAATAAAATCAGAAAATAAACCAGACACACGATTAGAAATAAATCCAGAAATAAAGCAGCAGCCTGATGCTATGACATTGGAAGAAATAACTGTATTAGTTGGCAACTATGTAGAAAAAAGAATTAATGAAGAAAAAAGCAAAATGACTGCTGAAATAAATAATTTACGTCAGGAAAATGAACAATTAAAAGAAAGTTTGGAACTAAAGAATAAAGAAATTGAGGCATTAAAGAGTGATTTGGACAGAAAGAAAAAAGCAGTGGAACAGTTTAAAGAACTATTATCAAGTTTTTAGAAAGGGGGATAAGGCATACCGTAAAAGGTATGCCTTTAAAAAATATGAAGCTTTTAGTGTCAACTAATGTTGAAAATATAAAAAAGCTTAAAGCTAAAGATGTTGACGTTGCTGTATCTAAAACATCTGCACAATTGAAGCTTGATACTCAGAAGTATGATGCTGTAATTAAAGATAACATTGATATTAGAGAGTTAAATTTTAACAACGTTATAGACATTAAAGATTATGCAAAGGATTTTAAAACTGATATTAAGCCTTTTAAGCAAGAAGTAATTTCTGTGTATTCTCAAAAAGGCGGTTTAGGAAAAACAACTTTGGCAAAGAAGTTTTCAGAAAGTTTTCAAAAGACATTAAAGGTCTTGATAATAGACTTAAATTTTTCTGATGGTGGTTCTGATTTGAGCTATATGCTTAACCTTCCTGTTATTCCTCATTTAGGAATGTATTTAAAGGACAGAAGCAAAAAAAGTTTTATAGAAAATCTCGTTAAATACAAAGATAACATATACGTTATGCAATCCCCGCCTAAAATCAATTTGATAGATGACATAACAGATAAGGACATTATAGACATTATAACCTATGCAAGAAGTGAGTTTGACATAATACTGTTGGATCTGCCTAACAGTAAAAATTCTTTTGTTATGACGGCTTTGGAACAGTCTACTAGAATTGTGGTTCTTTCATCAGGTTATCCTTCTGAATTGAAACGTATTAAAGAAAATTTGAATGGATTGAATTATATTGTTGTTTTTAAAAAACCTGTGCAAGGATATAGTGAAATTGCGGATACGCTAAATATGCCTTATATAAAGGTTAATGATCTTGACGTATCTTTTATTTTACCAAAAATATTGAAAGGGTGATTTTGTGAACATACTTTTTAGCATACCTGTAGTGCTTCTGACAGCTTATGCAGCTTATACAGACATAAAAAGAAAAGAAATAGATGATTGGGTGTCAATAGTCATTGTCGTTTATGGTTTTATTGTTAACTCAATTTTGGATCGTTCAAAATTAATTGAAAGTTTGTTTTATGCATTTGTAATATTTGTATCACTATACCTTGTATATTTGATTACTAACGGCAGCATTGGCGGTGGTGATGTAAAACTTTTAACTGCATTGACTTTTTATTTTGCAGATAAAATTGTTTTATTGCTGTTTTTGTCAAGTGTTATTGCTTTTTTATATGGAATTGTGAAAGGCATTAAAGAAAAGACATATTTGAAAACTGAAACAGTTTTTGCACCTGCTATTTTCGTTGCAACAGTGCTTACTGTACCTTTGATGAGGGTGTTAATGTGAGCAGGACAATTAATCTGGGACATGCAGATAAGCCTGTGTGTCCAAAGTGTGGCAAACGTGATTATAACATTATAGACTATGGCGTGTCTGACAAACAGGAACTTGGCATGTACTGGTTTAAGGCTAGGTGCAAAAATTGCAAACAAAAATTCAAGTACTATAAAGACTTGGAATAAAAGTTTTGGAGAGAAGGTGGATTATTTGTGACAAACCCTATACAGCGTCAAAGAAATACCAAACAACTCATATATATAACTTTATATTTTTCAGTTATTTTATTTTTTAACTTTTTATTTAGTGCAAGCAGATTTTTTGATTTGACTTTTTTACGGGTAATTGTATTGTTTTTGGATATAACAGTGTTAATCAGCGGTATTGTAAAAACATACAAAGTAATAGGAAGCTTATAAGGTATGCGCATACCTAAAATTGTGGATAAGACAGGTGTAATATCTGTCTTTTTTTTTATGGAGATGATGGAATGTGTAAAAATATAAGAAAAATTGTAGTTTTTATTTTGTTTTTTCTGACGATCTTTTCAGAAGCTTTTGCATACCAATTGACATTTGTAGATCAATCTCTAGAAAATTGCACTACAGTTGCAAGTAATTATATCGATGTTTTGCAAACAATTAAACAAGGAAATTCGTATATTATAAAAAATTTGGAAAACGGAACTCAACTAACAGTAATTAATAGTAATAAACAGGAATATTTAGGAACTTTTTTGTTTTTAAAACAAGGTATGAAAAAATATATTTTACCATTTGATTATGAGTATATCTATAAAGAATATCAAGAAGCAGGTTTTACAAGTATTCCAGATATAACTGTACTTAATACTCGTACTTATGATTGGTACGTGGATCAAGGCTTTACAGGAAAATACAGCGATTCTAACTGTGGTCCTGCAACAACCCTAATGGCATTAAAATGGGTCTATCCAAATACAAAAATAACGGTAGAACAAGAAAGAGAAGAAATACATCCAGATGGATCGTGGTGGTGGACGTATGATATATACAATTATTTAAAGAAAAATAAGGTAGATGTAGCTTATGAACATATAGAAAATGCTAAAGATCTACAAAATATTATAGATGATGGAAATATTGCAATATTAAATATAAATCCAATCAAAATATCAAAAGGATACAATAGAATTGGAGACATTTATCCGACTAATACAGGACATTTCATAGTGTTAATGGGATATGCAAAAGCAGGCAATAATACTTATTTTGAAGTGTTTGATCCTGCAAGCTATGGGCAAAAGTCTGATAATATTTTTATAAGGCAAGGTAGATATTATATATCAAATGAATTATTAAATGCAATAAATGCCAGATGGTCATATGCAATAGTAGTAAAAGGTAACGAATCGTAATAATCCGATTCCTTTTTTATATTCTGTAACTAACAGTAACAGTAATTAGACAGGTTTAACGCCTGTCTTTTTTTATGTGTGCAGATTAATGCACAAAAATATAAAAATATATGAAAGGGTGGTTTTATGGGTAGTAGTACTATGAGCTACAAATTAAGAATAAGGAGGTGGTGGAATAAGAAATTTATTGCTAAAGCGTTGTCAGTAATGCTTGTATCAACGTCTTTGTTAGCTCCACTGCAAGGGTTAGCTGATGAAAACTTAAACAGTAACCTTGCTAGTACAGTTCCTTCTAATGGTCAGACAGTTGTTAGACCTGATACTTCAATAGAAATTACTCTTAAGGCAACTGATGAGTTAATGAAGGAATTAAATCTAAATAATCAAGATAAAGACAAGGACAAAAAACAAGAAAAAGACAATAATAATAAACAAGACATGGATAAGGATAAAAAAGACTCTGTTGGTGTCCTTGTATCTGACGGACAAAATGATTTTTTAGCAACGGGAAATAATGGAAATTTGACAGCTAGTTATGATGTTAACAGTAATACAATAAAATTAGATGTAGCACACTCAACATTATCAAGATATACAAACTACAATGTATACCTTCTCGAAAAAGATGCTTTAAATAAATATGAAGCGTCAATAAATAGCGATAAACATAGTCAATCATTTGCAAAGATGCTTGAGAAAGATAGTGATAAACACTTTGCAAATTATTCATTTAAAACAGGTTCAGCAATAGGAGAACCAAGAAATTGGAATTTCAATGCAGATAAAACTGGTAAGGTATTAACAACAGATGGAGTGACAATAACAGCAAATGCAAAAGACGACTATGGTGATAATGCAACTTCGGGTAATCTATCTTTTGTAAATGCAGTTGATGAAAACGGAAATATGTTAAGTGATGTAACAGCACAACCTTCAGAAGTTTCATTAAATAATGGTACAGCACAAATAAAAGTAACAGCAAATAATACAGAAAAAGCAACATTAAATTTCACAACAAGCGGTCAATATCCTGAAGATACAACATCATACAAAACTGATGTATACTTTGTAAAGCCAGTAGAGTCTGGTAGTGTTGTAAAAACAAATATAACGAAAAATTCAGATGGAACATTTACAGTAACAGGTGATGTAACATTAAATGGAAGTCCAGAAGCAAATGTAGGAGTGCCATTAGACATTAAAAACGGTAATTTATCTGATAATTTGCCTGTGACAGATAGTAATGGAACATTTACTATAACAGTAACAAAAGATAGCAATAGTGCAGCCTTATTAAGTTTAGATAGTTCAAAAGTTTCAGGTGTAACAATGCCTCTGATATGCATAGACCCAACGATTTATGGTAATCAAGCATGGACTGACACTGGAATAAATATAACATCGCCTAACACACTTATTCAAGTACAATCTACAGGAATATGGGCAAATAATTTATATGCAAAAGTAGGAAATGGGACTCCTGTTTTGATAGGTGAAAACGGAGGTTATGTGTCAGGAATAACAGGAGAGTTATATTTAGGACCTAATAGTGCAACATATTCAGATAATGTAGATAGTATTATAATTAGTATAAATGACCCAAAGAGCATAGGAATTTATCCTACATTAAATTTAGTAGCAAATCCGACACAGATAAATGCAGATAGCAAATCAACATCAACAATTAGTGGTAAAGTTTTATATGGTCAATATCCATTGGTAGATGGGACAGTTAATTTATCAGCAACACTCGGAACATTAAATACAACTACTCCAACAACAAATTCAACAGGTAATTATTCAGCTACATTAACAGTAGGTACAACAGCGGGTACGGCAACAATTACAGGAACTTTTGATAATTTAACACAGACAGCAACAGTTATAATACAACAACAAAGCAATATTTTCACTAATGTTACTGAAGATGATAGCGGTCATATGTACGCTTTAAAAAGCGATGGAACATTGATAGGGTATAATTTGTACTATAATATATTTACTCATGAAACAGACAAATTTTCTATAACAAATGTTAAAAAAGTAGTTGGCAAAGCATATAATGCAATTATTTTAAAGAACGATGGAACAGTTTGGGTAGTTGGTAAAAATAATTTTGGACAGCTAGGCATAGGTACTATTGATAATAATATATACAATATACCGATACAAGTACCTAGTTTGAGTAATATAATAGATATTTTTACTTCTGGTAATAGTATGTTTGCATTAAAGTCAGACGGTACTTTATGGGCTTGGGGTTTAAATACGTCAGGTCAATTAGGAATTGGAAATACAAATAATGTGACAATACCAACATTAGTAAATATATCTAATATAACTAAAATAGTTCCATCTTACGATTATACATTGGCATTAAAATCTGATGGAACCGTGTGGTCTTGGGGATACAATGGTTATGGTCAATTAGGTGATGGTACTACAACAACTAGATTAACGCCTGTACAAGTGAAAAACATAAGTAACGTGAGCAATATATATGCTAATGGGTCTAGAAGTTTTGCACTGAAAAATGATGGAACTGTATGGGCATGGGGACATAATAACGGTGTATTGGGTGACGGAACAACATCAAATAGATCGTTGCCTGTACAACTATCAATAAGTAATGTAAAAACCATCTTGCCTTCAGTTAATAATACATTAGCTATAGATAATAACAATAATTTATATTATTGGGGATCTCTTCCGTCAGGAACCACAGGAACCATTGGTGCATTAAAACCTACTTATTTAACGTCAAATGTTTCGCAGTGTCTTTCACCAGCAGTTGCTGGTTTAACGTTTCTAAAAACAGATGGTACAATATATGATGTAATAAAGGCAAATCCATTAACTACACAAAGAATAGCAGATAATATAGCATATATTTATGTAAATCCAATGGGATATTATGAAGTAGCAATAGACAACAATGGAAACTTGTGGAGATGGGAGTATCAAGATCCTTCTTCAATCGTTAATTTATCAAATTTAATACAATAAAAAGACAGGTTTAACGCCTGTCTTTTTTTATGTCCACAAAAATATAAAAATTCATAGAAAGGATGATATGTATGCAGATCACAAAAACAGAATTTAGAAAGTACGACAAAGGAGGCAACATAAAAGGCTTTTGCAGAGTCGTTTTTGACGACTGTTTTGCAATCGAAACACGCCTAATTCAAGGCAAAAATGGAGTTTTTGTATCATTACCTGTTTACACTAATAAAGAAGGAAAACATAGGAATACAGCATATCCTCTAACAAAGGAGATGAGAAATGCAATAATAGAAGCAGTATTAAAGGCATATAAAGAAGCATAATAACAGGCGGACAATGTTCCGCCTTATATTTTTTCGAGGTGATGAAATGACAATAGAACAAGAACTGAAAAAACACCATATACGGACAGCAAAGCTTTGTGAGGAAATTGCAAAGGAACTCAATATGCCATATAACGATCTGATTAATCTTCTTCTTGCTGCACAGTTGCATGATATAGGCAAACTTAAAGTACCTGAAAAAATTTTATTAAAGCCTAACAAGTTGACTGAAAAAGAAATGGAGATCATGAAAAAACATACTATATGGGGCTTTGAGAAAATCAAAGAAATGAAAATGGACGATATGGTTGCTAATGCTGTTTTGCACCACCATGAGCGTTATGATGGAAAAGGCTATCCTGAAGGCTTAAAAGGAAATGATATACCGTATTTTGCACGTATTATAGCAGTTGCAGACGCCTATGATGCCATGATTAATGAGCGTGTTTATAAGAAAGCGTTAAGCGTAGAAAAAGCGTTAAACGAACTTAAAAATAATGCAGGAACACAGTTTGATCCTATGTTGGTAAGTCTATTTATAGACAAAATAAATAAATAGATGTACAATAATGTAGAGAAGTAAAAATAACAAGGAGAGAGTTAAATGGCAGAACGTAGATGTCCTGTATGTGGTGGAGAATTAATAACTGTATACAAAACTTTTGAGGTAGACGGTAAAGACAAGGTTGAAAATGTTCCTGTAATAATGTGCCCAAAATGCAATATTTCATTGGTTAATACAGACCTTTTAATAAATATAACAGAAAGGTCTAAACTGAAAAATAAAAATGAAATTTTAGAAGAACTGAAAGAAGCTAAAACTGACGAAGAAATAAGAAATGTTTTAGAACAATACAAAGCACAAAATCACATAAGAGAAATTTTAAATGAGAAAAAACTGTCTTATCACTGGCTTGCTTATGTATTAAATATATCAAGCAGTTATATTCGTGATATTGTAATAAATAACAGAGCGATTAAAATAAAGACGGTATTAAAAATCGCTTATGCACTTGGAGTTAATACAAACGAATTATATACACTTGAAAGAGAAAATAAAGATACAAGCAAGTCGTTAGTATATATTTGCAAGCTCAATGAACGTGATAAAAAGTTAAAAGAAGAATTAAAAAAGCTTAATGCAAAATGTTATATTGAAGATGTTTTGAAAGAAAAAGGCATACAGGAAATTCAGCTTGCAAGGAGAATAGGCGTATCAAAGCAAAGTATGCATAAAATGATTAGTGTTACAAAAGAAAATATGACAGTAGAAACTGCTTTAAAAATAGCCTATGCACTTAATGTTGATATAAACAGAATATTCACTTTAGAATAGCAGGTTTTTGATGCCTGCTATTTTTATTAGTACATCTAATTATTGATTTTGAGCATAAATAGATGTACAATAAAAGTTAGAAAGGAAGTTGATATTGTGTTAAACAAAGTAATATTAATAGGACGTTTGACAAAGGACCCAACAGAACATAGCACACAGAACGGACATAAGGCAGTACGTTTTACATTAGCCGTTGACAGAAATTTTAAGGATGCTAATGGAAACAAACAGGCTGACTTTATAAGTGTAGTTGCGTGGGACAAACTTGCTGACTTGATAAGCAAATACTGCAAGAAAGGCAAGGAAATAGCAATAGTTGGACGATTGCAGACAGGCAGTTATACAGGACAGGACGGACAGAAAAGATACACGACTGACGTTGTTGCAGAAGAAGTGCAGCTTTTAGCCGATCCGAAAGACAGTAAAAACAATGATAACAACAGCAATTCCAATGATGATTTCAATTTTGACGGATTTGAAGAAATTAATACCGACGGTTTGCCATTCTAATCGCTGGAGAAGGTGTATCCTTCTCCTTTATAAATCAACTTAATAGGAGGTTTTATGTATGAACATAGGTCTTGATTTAGGTTATGGCTACGTGAAGGGCGTAAATGACAAAGGAAAAAGAATACTATTTCCTTCAATTGTCAGTATAGGCTTTGACAGGCTTCTTTCAGGCATATTTAATTCCAACGAAAATATTGTTGATAATATGTATGTTAAAATAGCCGATGACGGCGGAGAAAAAAGCTATTATATAGGTGAATTGGCAAAGCGGGAAGGTTTTTCGGATGCGTTTATGCTGGATACAGACAAGTATAATCAGTTAGAAGCAAAAGCACTGCTTTCGGCAGCGACTGCACTCTTAATGATTGATGAAGATAAGACAACAAACATAGTGACAGGACTTCCGCTAAAACAGTATCAGACATACAGAAAGCAGTTTGAGGAAGAAATCAAGAAGTATAAAGCGATAGTCTCATTTCCAGAATATAATATGACAAAGATTATTAAGTTCGATAAGGTCATAGTATTTCCTCAAGCAGCGGGTGCAGTATATCATGCACTTATGAATAACCTTGATAAGTATATGATTAAAAACTCGTATATAGTCCTGATTGATGTAGGCTTTAAGACGACTGATTATGTGGTATTCTTAATAGAGAATCGTCCACGCTTTTCGCCAGACCTTTCAGGTACACTTGATATAGGAATATCAAAAATATTTATGGCATTAGATAAGCTTTATACACAGAAAACAGGTTCTAATACAGATACAGAAGGACTTATGTCAATTTTAGAAAATAACAATATATACTTTAGAGGGCAATATATAGACTTTTCAAAAGAACTGAATGTGCTTAAAAATGAACTTGCAAGGCTTATTAAAAAAAGTATATTAAACAGCCTTAAGGATAAATATGAAAAAGTCAGTACAATGTTTGTTGCAGGCGGTGGAGGTAAAGACTTGTATCCATTCTTAAAAGATGCACATACAAATGTTGAACTTGTAAAGGACGCACAGTTTGCAAATGCTTATGGCTTCTTAAAGGTATGCCAGATACAGTAAAGTATTGCATGATAACATCAATTAAGCTTATTGTTTTGCATAATATATATAAATAAAAACAGCTTTTGTTTAACGCATATTGATAACAGCTATAAAAGCGTATACAATAAGCTTATAATAAATCATTGGTTAAAAATTAATAACAATTTTTAAATTTAACATAGAGGTTAGTTATCATTTTAAAAGAATATTATTGCTTTAATAGTGTAATATCAGGAAAAGGCGGTGTTATCAATGCAATATGGTTTTAGAACAAGAGCAGGTGATGAGGAAATTGATAAAGTCCTTTTATCGCTGCAAGGAAAAGAAAGGTCAGGATTCATTAGAGAAGCTTTAACTTTTTATATCAAGTATAAGGACATATTAGATAATATAAATAATAATCTTTTGGACATTAAAGAGATATTAAGCGATCTTAAAAAGAGTGGCATAAGTGTAAAAGAAAATGTAAAGGAACCTGAAAAAGAACCTGTAAAAGACAATGAAAATATTCTAAAAGAAATGATGAGTGATTTTTTAAATTTGTAAGGCTTTATGCCTTATTTTTTTATGTATTGCAAAATGTATTTATTGTGCTTGAGTTGTACATTTAGAGGAAAGGGGTGTGTATGATATGGAACAGAAAAGAAGGCTTAATGTACGTGTTGATGTGGATTCGCCGATCTGGCGTGAAAGGAACATGAGCGAAACTACACGTAAGGCTTTGGATTTCTATTATACCTTTTGGCATACTACAAACAATGTTTTGGACAAGATAGAATACATTCTTAAGGAGATAGAAAGGAAGGATAAAGATGGATCAGGAGATAAGAGTTGATCTGAAATATTTATTAGCGACTTATAGTGACATTGAAAAAGCAAGAATGGACTTGTATTGGGCTGTCAATAAGTGTTTAAGAAGCGGTGAGAAACCTGATATTGTATTGCCATGTGACGACGTTAAGGCTGAAATGACAGATGACATTGTTAAAGTTATTATGCCTGATTTCCCTGCTAGGTTAATGTCTATTAAAAAAATAGAAAAAAGCAGATGGACTGATAATATTATGTATGCTTTAAAAAACCTTAATGAAAGCATATATTTTGAAAAGGCTTTTATCTTTATTAAGTTTTATATGCCAGTTAAAAATTCTGATATAGACAATTGGGATATAAAGCCTATTATAGACGGTATTAAACATTCTGAAATTATACCTGATGATACTTACGATTATTTATCATTTGGTTTTAATGCAAGATTTAGTGAAGAGCCTAAAACAGAAATTTACATTTTTGACTATAATAAACTGGAAAAAATTCTGCCTAAAATCCTGCAAGAATCTTAAAAATAACCTATCCTTTTTCTAAATGAAAAATTGCCATTTGTAAGCCTTGAAAAAATGTCTAAAAACGCATAAAAAATGATAGGTAGTAAAAAAGATAGGTTAAAAATTGTTCTCAAAGTATTGAAAAATTAAAAAAACGTCTCAATTTAAAAGCATAAAAAATTATCGAAGTACTTCCGAAGGTACACTAAAAAATCGAGACCACAAAGACACGCTTAAAAATGCAGTGATAAAAAAGAAATGACCGCTGGAAAAAATAATAAAGTTTTATGCAAAAAATTACCTTTAAAGAAGGCAGAGGAAAAATAAAATGACGATAGAAAATATGCTTTCAATGCACGCAAGACATAAGATTAGAGAAAAGCAGAGAAAAAAATTGATGCAGGCAGACAAAAAGTATTTGATACACGCAAAGTACAAACTTAAAAGAAGGCAGAGGGAAAAGCGAAATAACGCAAAAAAAAGTTTGTCAATGCACGCAAGAGACAGGCAGGAAAGAAGGCAGAGAGTAGTACGAAAAACGCCGAAGCAGGCTGATGCCGAATGTAGAAAAGCAACGAAAAAGCATAATTAAAGCAAATTTCAGGTATGGCGAGACATGACATGAAATCAGGCATAAAAAAAGGCAGAGGTAAAGCTGAAAAAAGGTAAGAGGTAAGGCTTCTAATGCACGCAAAACATAAAGGTCAAGGCGGAAGTGATAAAAAGTGTGAAACAAGAATAAAAATAACAAGCACTTAAAAAAGCAGTGATAAAAAACCTAAAAGTTTCTAAATAAAGTCCATAATAAGGTTTTGATACAAGCCTTAATAAAGCTGCTGATAAGCCTGAAAATAAACCTAATAAAACACAAAACAAAATCTTAAATAAACCTGAAATAAAGTATAAATAAAATCTAATATAAGTCTTTGTTAAAAATAAAACAAACTTAAATATATTTTAAAAAGGCTTGATATAAAGGTGATTTCATATAATGCAAAATATATAATCAGAGTAAAAGCAATAAAAAGTACGGTAAATGTTAAAAATTTAACATGAAAGGAGAAACGATAATGGACAAAAACATAGAACTGACAGAACGTGATGTAAAACTTTTAAAAGATCTTGCAGAATTAAGTGTAATAAAAGTAGAAAATGTAAATAAAATATATGAGTCAAATGCGTACTATTTAAAAAGACTGTTGGACTTAAAAAAGGCACATTATGTAAGACGCTTGAAAGGCTACGTGATGCTTGGAGTAAACGGAATGAAATATGCTAAAGAGCAAGGATGGAAAGTAAAACATGCGCCTTCAGAACATGGGCAAAAGGAACGTGTGCAAAAGATAAGCGACCTGTATTATGACTTTAAAGGAAGCGAATGGACGTTTATAGACAGCCGAAAAGTAAAAGAGCAGAAAAAGACATTAGATAGAGGAAGTAACTTTTTAGGGCTTTTAGTAGGACGTACAGAATATGCCATATATAACATAGGGAAAAGACCTGATGAAAAGAAAATAACGCTCATAAAAAAGGAACAGGAAAAGTTGCATAGGATAGGCATATACAGAACAATAGTGTTTTACGAAGATCCGCAGGCACGAGAAATGTACGGAACGGAAGGCATAGGACTTAAAGAGCAGTTATTATTGCCTTACCCGTACGGAATAGAGCTTGTAAAGAAACATGGAGAGCGTGATTTAGTAGAGGAAGCAGCTGTAAAGGTATATGGAGACAGCCTAAAAGAGCCTGACTGGAAGGAAGCAGATTACACTGTAAATAACAAACAGATAATGGTGCTTGTAATGAACGATGTGGAAAAGATTGCAAAAATAAAGAATTACTTTGAACTGGCTCAATACAGGTACACGAGAACGGAGGAAATCGAAATATTGTGTCTGGAAGAACAAGAGGAAATGTTTAGAGAAATGTTTCCGCAATGCAGCATAAGGACGGTGGAGGAAGTATGAACAAAAAAGGTACGATAGATGTCACGCCATTAATAGCAGCATATTTAGGATTTATTGTGACATTAATACTTCCTCATTATTTGACGTTCAGATTTCCGTTAACAGTACAAATAGTCAACAAACCGTGGAGTCTTCCTGAAGAAATTTTTTTAGGCATAATGCTAGCACCTATAATGTTGCTGATATTGCTTCTTCCAGCAGCCTATTTAGAAGAAAAACATGCTGAAAAAATGGCACGAAAATATACGAAGAACATGCAAATATCAATAATCAAAATCACAGAACCAAGCACGTGGAGCAAGGTCTATCATTGCCATATCAAGTCTGACAAAATAGACGCAGACTGCAAAATAATATGCTATAAGGATTCACAAATAATAAAGTCAGTTATATTTCCGAAAGAATGGAGAGAAAGGAATAAAGAAATATATAAATATAAGTACTATATAAAAGCAACAATCAAAAATAAATTGCAACCTTCTGCGAAGAATAACAGTGGACAAGGTCAATAAAATAGGAAACTCCATCCTCTATAGGATGGAATAGGTTCAGATAGTTCTTTCATATCTGAACCATTTAGTTACTTCTTCTTTAGCTTTTTTAGTAGATAAAGTATCAAGAATTAAATTTAACATTGCATCGGAAGGTAAATAAAATAAAGTTTTATTTTTTTCTGTGCTTTTGGGACTAAATTGTTCAATGATCAGTTTTTGGATTTCATCCTGAATACGCAATAGTTCATCTGCTGGATATTTGGAACTTCTTAATTTAATCACGGGGAATTCTTTATAGCTAAAAATTCCATTATTATCAATTTCCTGTTGTATGAAATCAATTTCCACACCATATTTTATTGAATGTATACTAAGTACACCCACTAATTTATAAATGTCGCTAATTATATCTTTTTCTAATTTGCCAGTTCCTTTACAGACAAAACATTCTGTTTCTCCAATTTTAGAAGTTCCAAAACATGCAAAACATGTCTCGTATTCTTTTTCTGCTTCAAAAATGACTTTTTTGCCTTCTGTTCTGAATATTACCTGTTTTCCGGTATCTATATTAAGAAGTTTACATATTTCTTTCGGAATTGTAATTTGTCTTTTACCTGTTACAGTTGCTTTTAGATATAAGTTTTTGTTCATTTATAATACCTCCTTGAATTTCCTTGATACATAAATTATACATCATTTTATTAATTAAGTCAAAGAAAAATATTGATAAAGGCATATATAAGCCTATAAAAGAACCTGAATTTGCTATTGGATAAAAACAAATAAAATATTCAGAAAAATTGCAAAAAGCTGATGTAATGTAGTATAATACCTAATAAGAGGGACTTTTTCTCCGTTGTTCCTCCCGCCAAAACAAAAAGGTATGCGCATAAACACGCATACCTAATTTTCTATCATGCTGTCATCAGCGGAAGATTTAATTTTGTCAAAGGCTAGATTATAGTTTTCTCTTATTTTCTTTTCAATTTCGTCAGCAAGCTCTTTGTGATCTTTTAAATACTGTTTGGCATTTTCTCTGCCTTGTCCAAGCTTAATGTCACCATAAGAGTACCAAGCACCGCTTTTCTCAATTATTTCAATGTTAGTGCCAATGTCCAAAAGGCTGCCCTCTCTCGATATACCTTCACCGTACATGATGTCCACTTCAGCCTGCTTAAAAGGTGGTGCAACTTTGTTTTTCACAACTTTGATACGTGTCCTGCTTCCGACTATATTGCTGTCTTGCTTTATGGGATCTAATTTTCTAACGTCTAATCTAATAGTCGCATAAAACTTAAGTGCACGTCCTCCAGGCGTTGTTTCAGGATTTCCAAAAGAAACACCGACTTTTTCACGTAACTGATTAATAAATATGACAGTAGACCTTGTTTTACTGACAATTCCAGCAAGTTTTCTTAAGGCTTGTGACATAAGCCTTGCCTGAAGTCCGACATGAGCGTCACCCATGTCTCCATCAATTTCTGCTTTAGGAACGAGAGCAGCGACAGAGTCAACTACAACAAGATCGACTGCACTGCTGTGTACAAGTGCGTCAACAATTTCAAGAGCCTGTTCACCAGTGTCAGGCTGCGAAACCAGTAGATTAACAAGGTCAACACCTAGTTTTTGTGCATACAGGGGATCAAGTGCATGTTCAGCATCAATGAAGGCACTTGTACCGCCTAACTTCTGCGCTTCAGCAATCATGTGCAAAGCTAAAGTAGTTTTGCCAGAAGATTCAGGACCAAAGATTTCTATAATACGTCCTCTTGGGATTCCACCGACGCCTAAAGCAATGTCTAACTCAAGGCAGCCTGTAGGAATGACTTCTATGTTGACTCTAGGAGCATCGCCTAGTCTCATTATAGAACCTTTGCCGAACTCCTTTTCTATTTGAGCAATAGCCTTTTCTAATGCTTTTTGTTTTTCTTCTTCCATCAAAATTCCTCCCTTGCAGTGGTTATATCTTAATTATAACAGAAACAACCGGAACGATAACGCAGGACAAAAAGATTTTTTTAAACAAATGGCAAATATTACAAGGTATGCGCATACCGAAAATATGCAGTAAATGTATAAAAAGTACACAATATAAGGACATGTATAGAAAAATACAAGGTTTATATCCACTATACAAGGACAATATAAAAAATTATGCAAAAATTTAATAAAAAAATATACTTTGCATTTTCTTAAAAAATATGCAAAACGTACCTTGCATGTATACAAAAACACTTGCAAAAGGCTTTAAATCAGGCTATAATAAGGCAAAACCAAAAATTTTAAGGAGGTATTTTTATGAACAAAACCGAATTAGTTAGTAAAATAGCCGAAAAATCAGGCTTAACCAAAAAAGATTCAGAAAAGGCATTGGATGCTTTTGTAGAAAGCGTCATGGAAACATTGCAAAAGGGCGATAAAGTGCAGTTAGTGGGCTTTGGTACGTTTGAGATACGTGACAGGGCAGAGAGAAAAGGCAGGAATCCGCAGACAGGAGAAGAAATGACGATACCAGCAACGAAGGCTCCTGCATTCAAAGCAGGTGCAGAACTGAAAAAGGCGGTATCAGGGAAATAATTAAGGAGAAATAATATGGCAGTTAAAAAATTTACGGTTAATACAAGAATTGACTATAGTACGTTAACTAAACTACAAAATCAGTGCCGAGAAATGCACACAACACCATCATCTTTCTTAAGAGATCTTTTAGAAAAATCTGTAGATGGGGGAAATATATGTACTACTGAAAAAATTTATAAGACTTACAACGAAACTGCAAACATTTTTTATGACAGAAACAATATTTATGTAATAGGCAATGTATCTATTGAAGAAGATATAATAAAAGACAAAATTAATAAGTATGTTAATCAACACAAGAATTATGATGTCATCAACGTTATTTATACAAAAAACGCAGATGTTATAAATATCGAGAGAAAAAATGAGAAAAATAAATAAAAATAGACATAATATCAAATAATTAAAAATAAGAATGAATTATGGCTTTAAATAACATATTATTGATGTATACAAAGTAAGCAATGCATGTTATAATAAACATGTAAGGTCAAGTGAGGCGTCAGAAGGGGTTACTCCGACCTGTTAAGTCAAAAGAAACCTCTTCGATACATTCCTCACTTCACATAATAAAGATATAAATGAGGCGCAATGAGGGGTTACTTCGTACATTTTGGGTATTAGAAAGCACCTCTCAAAATTTTTCCTCATTTGTTACATATGTACGAGGCGTTAGGACGGGTTACTTCGCTTCTTAAGCCGGGAAACGCAGGTTCGAATCCTGCCTACAGGAAATCCTGTGGTAGCCAAGAGGTAAGGCACCGTTATGTACCTGTCCGCCTTATTCCTCGTATTACACGTAAAATAGAAATGCGCCTCCAAAAATCAAAAGGAGGTTGTTTTTATGTCAAGAGCGCAAAAAATATTTTCAGCACAAATACCAAACACGGCAAATAGAGAAGGCTATCCAGCATATGCTAGATCGCTAGAAGAGCAATACGTACAGACATTGCTCACAAACACTATCGGAAACACATTTTATGCCGATAGTGAAACGTTGTTAAGTGAAGCTGATGCATTGCATGATCAAATGTTAGAAAAAAATCCAAACTTTGTTGCAAAGGCATTAATCTTTGCACGCAACAGAGGATTGATGAGATTGCAGCCTATATTTGGACTTGCAAAGTTATCTTCTGTATCAACAGAATTATTTGCAAGGATTTTTGACAATGTTGTGCTTATTCCTTCTGACTTGCAGGATTTTATGGTGATATTAGAAGGACAAGGAAGAGGACAAGGAGGGCGTGCCGTAAAACGTCAAGTAGCCAGATTTCTCAATAATATCTCCGAATACTGGGCTATTAAATACAATGGTCGGGGACGTGGATATAGTCTTGGCGATATTGTAAAAACAGTACATCCAAAGCCGATTAATGACAAACAGAAGGCTATATTTGCATATCTTGTCGGTAAAGAATATGACAAGATACAATTGCCACAAATAGCAGCTTATGAGGCATTAAAGAAAACTACAGATACAAAAGAACAAATCGCACTTATACAAGAAGGCAGGCTTCCACACGAGGTAGTAACAGGTGTTATAAAGCCAGATAAAGAAATCTGGAACGCTATTCTCCATCAAATGCCAATATTTGCCTTATTAAGAAACTTAAATACACTTGATAGGGCTGGTATCCTCGATGAAAACAGAGAATATATAGCGTCCATTTTAAATGATCTAGAAAGATTAAAAAAGTCTAAAATACTTCCATTCAGGTTTGTTACAGCCTTCCATCAGGTAGAAAAGGCATGGGTAAAGGATGTTCTAAGACAGGCTGTAGAGCTTACCTTCGATAACTTGCCTGAAATCCCTGGCAAGACAGCAGTATTTTTGGATGTGTCTGGATCAATGGAAGGAGATTATTTACGTATTGGTTCAGTATTTGCACTTGCTCTTTATAAGAAAACAAACGGGCAGGGCATATTCTGGACATTTGATACAAGAGTATATGATCCAAAACCTTCTATGTACGATTCTATCCTTTCGCAAGCCGAAAAGATAGAGGCTAGAGGAGGTACAGATACAGGTGCACCAGTGGAAAAATTAAGAAAGGATAACATCTATGTAGATAACATAATTATTATCACAGACGAACAGCAAAACACTGGTTCACCATTCTACAAGGAATTAGAGAAGTACCGTCGTTCAATCAATCCAAACACAAAAGCCTTTGTCATAGACATTGCACCATATCGTTCAGCAATGATTCCGCCAACTGATAAAAACGCTCATTATATATACGGTTGGTCGGAAACAGTGCTTCACTATATTGCAATGTCAATCAAAGGTTATGACAACATGATCGAGGATATTGATAAAATAGAAATAGGACAGGCATAATACCTGTCCATAATTTTTTTGTGAAAAGTATATTGACAAAAACAGAAAATGTGCTAGAATAAAATTAAGTTAAGTTTTTTAGTCTACCTATAAGGGATTGAAACATTTTTACAAAAGTTTCAAAAATTATTTTTTAGTCTACCTTTAAGGTTGTATTAAAAATTTTTAGTCTACCTATGAGGGTGAAATAAACCTTGCATGTCCAAGAGGATAATGCAAGGCTTATTTCTTTTTTTTTGTAGATCTGTATAAAGTTCTTTCAGATACTCAAGAAGTTCCTCATCAGAATACTGCATAACCTATACCTGCCTTTTGATTTCTTCTAATGCAAGTTCTTTATTAAGTTTAGAAATATATCCGACTTTAATGTTTCTTTTGCGCACTTCATTAATAACCTTATAATAAAGCGCATGACTTAAAAAGTTAGGAAAGAAGAACACAATATCAATATTATCTAAAATTTTCACATCAAAATTTTCAGAATTAATAAAACTAAAATTTGGCAAACTTTTTTTAAGTTCTTTTTGCCATGCCTCTTGACCGCCTGCTATAAGACCTTTGATAGATGAAAGATCAACTTCTTTTGCGGAATTAGAATAAACTTCCTTTGTATCCAGTGAAAACATAAATTCACGCAGTGCATTAAGTTCGTTGTCCTTTTGATGTTCTTCATCAAGCTGCATTTTAAGATCCTCAATAGATTTATTGAGCATCTTGATTTCTTGCAGATATTTATTTTCCAGCGATTTTTTGTAATCTGCAAGAGTTTGGGAAAGTTCACTGACCTTGTTTTTTAGCATGTTATTTTCAGATTTAAGTTTTGCTATTTCATCGTCACGTCTTTCCATTTCAAGAAACATCGTTTCCTGATTATGCTCAAAAAAATACGTTTTTACCTGTTTATAAGCTTTAAGCAGACATTTTATAATTGTTCCTGATACAAAATGTTTAATTGCACTTTCTACGTCCATATCTTTAAAGATACCATAATGCAATGCAAGAATCTCAATAACATCTTTTTTATTGATGTCATTCTCAAAGAAAAGAGCATCCATGCTCAATTTTTCAGAATCAAACAAAAAAGATATAAAATCTATTTCGTTTCTTACAATATCAACATTGTTGTCAAACAGCTTTTTGTATGTAGATATTTCTCCAATTTTAGCATAAACTTGTTTTCGCAAATCGGCAGCATGTTTTTTTATATTATCATCCAGTTTGGTGAAAGAATATGAAGTTTGTTCCAGACCAAGATAATGCTTTCCACGCTGCAAGAAATTTTCTTCAAGAACCTTAAGCACCTCATTTATGACAAATTTTTTATTAAAGTTAATTGAAAGAAAATACAGAACGGTAAGCTCTGAATTAAAGATGTCAATATGCATATCATCAATTTCTGATTTTAAATTAACTATATATTCTTTAATATCAATATTATCATGTTTTTTTACATAAGAAAAAGCACGTGGCCATCCCTTTTTTATAATTTGCAAAAATTTTTGAGAAAGGTTAATGTCATCAATTGCACACAAAATTATGCCAAGTGCTTTTTTGGCATAAACCTCACGATAAATATCACCTTCTTTAATTATAAGGTTGTTATACCACTCTGATTCTTTTGCCTTCTTATAAAATTCGTATTTATCAGATTCATACAGCATATCGATGTCTTTTCTGATTGATTTTTTTATGCTTAAAGCTTCAATCAAAAAAGGCAAAATATTAATTTTTACCTCATGCTGTTCCATTAAAAAAACACCTCTTAATGCTTATTCCAAAATTCTTCTGCAATTTTACAAACAGCATAACACTCAAATTCAGACAAAGAATTAAGTTTACTTAAAAACTTATCCATATCAACGTTCCATTTTTCAGAAAGCCTGTCGAATTTATTGGCATCTTCAATTTTAGCTATAAGAAGTGTTTTAAAGGACAATTCTGGCAATAAAATAGTACCATTAAACGCATCATAAATATAATTCAATTCACTTTCTGTAAAAGCATGTAAAACTTCTTTTTTTGCCCTGTCAAGCATAGCGAAATAGTCACGAAGAATATCGTTAAATTTGCCTGACATGCTTTTTTCTCTTGATACAAAATTATTGATACGTTCTATCATTACGTCATCAAGCGTAATAGAAAATTTTTCACGTGGCATTTCAAAAACATCTCCTTTATATTGATTTTATTATAAAACCAGGCATTAAGCCTGGTTTGCATACTTTAAAAGTTCTTTTTCAGCATCTTCTGTTAGGTTTTTCAGATACTCTATAAGTCCTTTTATGTAGTCAGCAATATTACGGCTGGTATAGAGGACTTCTTCACGTGACATATAACTTATACGTGAGCCGAAATCTCCGTGCAGATACTGCTGTGTACCTACATCACCGTAGGAAAAAGGCAGTATAGAAAATCTGTCGTCATCGTCTAATACAATCCTCCAGAAACCTCCGAGTCTGGAAGAAACATATGCAATTTTTATGCCTTTATAAACAAACTTTTTTGCAAACTTTAAAGCATCGTTATCTTTCAGAATGTCAACAATGCCGTTGCTGATACTGTCAAGATCCTCAATTAGCGTTGATGTAACTCTTTTATGGTCTTGACATGCTTTTTCTAATGAACTTACAATTTCTTTAAATAACTTGCTCTCCATAATAAACTCCTTTCGTTTTCTGCAATACTTTTATTCGCCTTGCAGATGGCGATGATCTTTTACAATTATATTATACTCTCATTATACGCACTTGTCAATATAAAATGCGTACAAAATATTAAACAGGCTTAAATGCCTGCTTTTTTTATGACTAAAAAAATAAAAAAGGAGATGTTATTAATGGATTTAAAAAACAAAGTAACATTAGGCTTAATAGGTAGTGTAATGTACCTGTTAGTGAGCGTGTGGCTTTTAATGCCGATTGTCAAACTTTATCAACTGGCAGTGAGTTTAAATCAAAATGTTAACTCAAAAGTGGATTTCTCGGTAATAAAGCAAATGTATCTGAATCCGCTTTTGGGTTTTAAATCACTGCAAGATCCAACCATGTTTAAGGGATATCTTGTTGCATTGATGTTTTTGACTTTGGCGATAGTATTCTTGATAGTCGCAGCGAAAAACAGTGCAATAAACGATGAAGGCGTTAAATACCTCAAAGATAATGGTACACATGGTACAGCAAACTGGATGACAGAAAAAGAAGCAAAAAAAGTTCTAGGCATAGGCACAAATGAAGGCTTGATATTAGGCAGAATAAACGGCAGAACAGTAACACTTCCTAAAAAGACGTACTTCAATAGAAACGTAGCAGTATTCGGTGCACCTGGCAGTATGAAATCAAGGTCATACGTAAGGACTAATATATTGCAGCTTGCAAAAGAAGGACAAAGTATAGTGGTAACAGATCCAAAAGGCGAGCTGTTTAACGATATGGCACAGTTTTTAAGAGACATGGGATATAACGTAAAAATATTTAATTTGGTAAGCATGGTACACTCTGATAGGTGGAATCCAGTAGATGTAATACAAGATGACATAGATGCACAGACATTTGCCGAAGTAGTTATATCAAACACAAAGATAGCAGGTTCAAAATCAGGCGATCCATTCTGGGACAGGGCAGAGCAGAACCTTTTAAAGGCACTTGTATTGTACGTAGCAACAGAATATTCAGGACGTGAAAGAAACCTTGCAAGCGTCTATTCACTTCTGGCAAGTTCAGATCCAAAGCAAATAGACATGATCTTTAAAGGACTTCCTAACGGACATCCAGCCAAAATGCCGTATAACATCTATGCACAGGCAAATGATACAGTCCGTACAGGCGTTGTAATAGGACTTGGAACAAGGCTTCAGGTGTTTCAAAACAGGCTTGTGCAAAGGCTTACTGAAGAAAGCGACATAGACCTTGAACTGCCAGGAAAGGATAAATGTGCATATTTCTGCGTATCCAGTGATATGGACTCAACATTCGACTTTTTGGCAGGTCTTTTCTTCTCGTTTCTGTTCATAAAGCTTATAAGGTACGCTGACATGAACGGAGGACATTGTGATCCTAACGTTTATTTCCTGCTTGATGAATTTCCTAATATAGGTGCAATACCAGACTTTACGAAAAAGATCAGTACAATGCGTTCAAGAGGCATACACTCAAGCGTGATATTCCAGAACATAGCACAGTTAAAAAACAGGTATCCAAATGATGCATGGCAGGAGATTATAGGTAACTGTGACACGAGACTGTTTTTAGGCTGTACAGATACGGCAACGGCAGAATTTGTGTCTGCCTTGTTAGGACAGGCAACAGTACAGTCACAGTCAATAAGGAAAAAAGCAGGCTTTGAAGGCATGTTTGACTTTGGAGACGTGTCAATAAGCACACAGAAAAGAGCCTTGCTAAATCCTGATGAAATATTGAGACTTGAACCTATGAGTGCACTTTTAATACTGCGTGGTCAAAAACCGTTTAAGGTTGAGAAAATGGACTACACAAAGCACCCATTATCAAAGCAAATAAAACCTATTCCAATAAGTGAGTACAATCCTGAATGGGTACAGCAGGAAGGCGGAGATTACAGTCCTGTATGGGACGTTAGAGTTAAAGAAAGACTTAACAAAGAAAAGCTTGAAAAAAAGACTAATGTTAAACCAGAAAATAAGCCTAAAAAAGAGTCTGAACATGAACAACTGACATTTTATATTGATGACATTGCAAAAGGCGTAAAAGAGCCTGATGGTATTATAAAAGAACCTGATGAGATCATGAAAGAAACAAGTGCAGAGCCTGAAAATGAGCCTAAACAGAAGCCTAAAAAGAAAAAGAAAAGCGTATGGTAAGTATGCGCATACCTAAATAAGCGGGCATTAATGCCTGCTTTTTTTATGTGCAAAAAATTTTCAGAAAGGAGTTTTAATATGAAATTAATAATTCTTGACGAAATTAAAAAACAATTATTTCCTCTGCAAAAGGAAGAAATGGAACTATTAGAAGAAAGTATTTTAAAAGAAGGCATAAGAGAACCGCTTATTGTTTGGAACAATAATGGCAAACAGATATTAATAGATGGACACAACAGGTATCAAATTGCACAAAAGTATAACTTAAGCTTTGCAACTATAACAAAAAACTTTGCCGACATAGACGAAGCAATTGACTGGATCAACAGAAATCAATTAGGCAGACGCAATTTGACAGATGAACAGCGGAAATACTTAATAGGCAAGATTTATAACCAACAAAAAAGAAAACAAGGAGAACATGAAGGAAATCAATATACTGGAAAATTTTCGGTAATGGAAAGGTGTCAAAGTGGCACCTTTCCAAATACAGATAATGGAAAAACAGCAGATAAATTGTCTGAAAAAATTAATCTTTCTTCAAGAACAATAAAAAGGTGCAGTGGTTTTGCCGAAGCAGTCGAAAAAGTCAGAGAAATTTCTCCTGTTGCAGCACAAAAAATACTGCAAGGAGAAATAAAAGACGCTGTTACAGCCTTGCCACAAATAGCCAAAAAAGAACCTGAAAAGCTACCTGAAGTTGTTAAAAAAATAGAACAAGGAAACAAAAAAGTCAAAGAAGCAATTAAAGAAATTAATAGACAGGAAGAAATTAAAAAAGCCGAAGTCGTAACGCTTCCTCCAGTGATTGACATAAAGCATGGTGATTTCAGAGAAGTACTAAAAGATATTGAGCAGGTGGACGTAATAATAACAGATCCTCCATATCCAAAAGAATATTTACCACTTTGGGAAGATTTGAGCAAGTTTGCTAAAGAAAAACTTAAAGAAGGCGGTTATCTTGTAGCGTATACAGGACAATATCACTTACCTGAAGTCTTAACAATGCTTTCTGAACATCTGGATTATGTATGGACATTTTGTTTGTATCACGAAGGACAAACACAAATAGTCAATGGAGTTAATATAATGTGCAGATGGAAACCTGTCTTAATATTCCAGAAAGGCAAAACAAAATTCACAAAAACAATTCAGGATTATGTTGTGTCAGAACAGAGAGAAAAAGACGGACATGACTGGCAACAAAGCATATCAGGTGTAAAAAAGTTTATAGAACTTTTCACAGACATAAATGATACTGTGTGTGATCCTTTTGTTGGCAGTGGTACAACAGCAGAAGCCTGCAAACAGCTTAAAAGAAAGTTTGTTGGTGCAGAGATAGATGAAGAAACGTACAAAATAGCAATAGGACGTGTAGGTGTAATATGACACGTCCAGAAATAACTCATACAAGAGACTTAACGTTCAGTAGCTGGATACGTGAAAATCTGCCTGACAGCAAAACAGGTTTCTGGGTAAGTGATATAGACTTTATCTTTTTTAATGGTAGAAAGCGTACATTAATGCTTTTGGAAGTTAAACAACATGGCAGCAACCTGCGTCCATTCCAAAATAAGTTATTTGCCTTTTTAGATGGAATTATCAAAAAAGGTGTACCAAAAAGTTTCACGTACTTTGGTTTTTGCATATTGAGATTTCAAGGTACTTGCTGGCACGACGGCAAGGCTTGGCTTAATGGAAAGGAAATAGACGAAAAAGAGTTTGTGGACTTTATTTATAAAAATTTTTAAAACAAAACATTGGTAAATTCTTCATATCAAACGGTGCTTGGCACCGATAGATATGAAATAATTGGAAGTGGATCGGACACGGTGTCCTATCCACTTAAACCAAAATTTAGGAGGTGCTTTGCTCACCATGAGCTATCCACTTAAACAATCTTGATAAAACAAAAAAATGCTAATAATTCATAACAGGCTTAAATGCCTGCTTTTTTTATGTCTAAAAAATTTTTTAAAGAAAGGAGTTTTGATTTATGGAAAATGAACTTAAAAGAGTAACTGAAATGTTGGACGTTAATTTACTTAAACCGCACCCGTTAAATAAAGTCTATTTTGACGACATAGAAGGACAGGCATGGCAGGACTTTTTGGAAAGCGTTGAAACGAGTGGGATAATTGAACCTTTAATCGTTACTAAAAATTATGTACCTGAACCTCTTAAAGAAAATGAAGCAGACAAAAACGCACAAATTACAGAACTGACTGAAGATGAATTAAAAAACTGCTATGTAGTTGTAGCAGGACATCAGAGATTGCGTGCAGCGAAAGAATTAGGCATTACTAAAGTGCCTTGTGAAGTGCATGAGTACGTAGATAAAGACGGTATTAGTGCAAATGATTGGATTTTAAAGGAATTAATTGAAACGAATTTAAGGCAGCGTGGCAAAGGTAATCTCAACGACATGAAGTCAGCAAGATGCTTATTAAAACTTTATGAAATTTATGGAATTAGGAGAGGTAATAACCAATATTTAGGAGGTGGATCGGCAATAATTTCCGAAGCACCAGCTAAAAAATACCAAAAATATTTAGCAGATATGCTTGGAATTTCAGAGCGACAATTAAGGAACTTATATAGACTTAATAACCTAATCCCAGAACTCCAACAGCTCGTAGAAGAAAAGAAATTAACGACAACAGAAGCAATGCAGCTTGCTTTACTCGATGAAGAAGTACAAAACAAGCTTTATTATGCACTTGGTGATGACATAAATAAGATGACAGCAGAACAAATAAGAGAAATAAAGGAAGAAGCTGAAAGAGACCAGCAAGCACTTTTAAATAAAATAAACGAACTTGAAAAGACATATAGGGCTAAAGAACTTGAATTAAAAAACAAAGAAGAAGAAATAAGCCAAAAAGAAAACTTAATTAAGCAGTATGAAGCAGCAATAGAACTTAATGCAAAACAATTAAAAGAACTTGAAAACAAGCTTAATAGTAAGACTGTTGAAAAGATTGAAGTAGTGCCTGACAGTATAAAACAGGAACTAGAAAGACTCAAAAAAGAACAGATTGAATCTGAAGAAAGATTTAAAAATGCGTATAATGAACTTTTAAGTTTAAGGCGTGAATATGAAAAACTCAAAAACAGCAAGATTGAAATAAAAGATAACAAAAAGATAAAAGACGCTATAAAGCTTCTTGATGAAGCTCATTTAAAGCTTATGGAAATTTATCCTGAGGACATAAAAGAGTGCAATCCTGAAACTTTAGAAAATTTTAAAATAGTCATTTCGGACTTAAGTGAAACCATAGAGAACATTCTGATGTACGAAGAAATGAGGTGAATCTGTGGAAGTACTGCAAAAAATACTTGATGCAGGAGGAAAACTATATCAGGTTGGCGGTTGTGTACGTGACAGCCTGATGGGAATGAAACCGCATGATATAGATTACTGCATAACAGGACTGACAGTAGAAAAAGTCTTAGAATTATTTCCTGATGCAGAGATAACAGGCAAAGACTTTCCTGTGTTTAGAATTAATGGAGATGAATATGCTTTGGCACGTTCTGAAAAGAAAAACGGTATTGGATATAAAGGTTTCGAGATATATACATCGCCTGATATAACAATAGAAGAAGACCTTGCAAGACGTGATCTGACTATAAATGCAATGGCAAAAGATATGGAAACAGGCAAAATAATAGATCCGTATGGCGGACAAAGAGATCTGACAAAAGGCATAATAAGAGCAACAACACCAGCCTTTGCTGAAGATCCGTTGAGAGTATATCGTGCTGCAAGATTTTCGGCGAAATACAACTTTCACATAGAGTTAGATACGCTGAAAATGATGCATACGCTTAAAGACGAACTTCACACACTTCCTGCTGAAAGAGTTTTTGAGGAAACAAGAAAAGCACTTAATACAGACACACCATCAAGATATTTCAGAGCATTAGCACAGGCGGATGTCTTGGACGTGCATTTTAAAGAACTTAACGACTTGCGTGGCATACCGCAGCCTGAAAAATACCATCCTGAAGGAGATGCTTTTGAGCATACAATGCTTGTACTGGACAGTATGGCAAAAGAAACAAAAAATGAGGAATTAAGGTTTTCGGCACTGGTTCATGATCTTGGAAAAGCAACAACACCAAAAGAAATCCTTCCACATCATTTCGGACATGACAAACGTGGACCAGATCTTGTGAAAACTTTTTGTGAGCGTATAAAAGCACCAAAGACATGGGAAAAATGCGGTATCGCTGCTGCGGAATATCACATGCAGGGACAACGCTTCATGGAAATGCGTCCAGGCAAAAAGGTAACTTTTTTGGAAAACATAGACAAGACACCTCTTAAGGCAGATGGTATTGCAAAAATAATAGACGTAGATACGTCACATAAAGCAAAAACAAAATATATCAAAAAATATTCAGAAAAAATGTTTTCTGAAATAAACGGAAAAACAGTAAGAATCAATGCAAAAGGACCAGCCTTTGCTGAAAAGCTGCATGAAATGCGAGTACAATGGATGGCAAAAATGGTACAGTCAGAAACAGTACTACAATGCTACAAAAATAATTAGGGTATGCGCATACCTTTTTCTGTGGATAAAGACAGGTTTAACGCCTGTCTTTTTTTATGTCCAAAAAAATTTTTATAAAGGAGAGATGAAATATGATAGACGAAAGATGGCAAGACATTTATGCATCAAGACAGACAAACAAAATCTTGACAGGAGAGTTAAGCGCAATTGAAAGAGTAAAGATAGGAGGTGACGAAACAAAGGAATGCGCAGTGGTTTTTTATAATGGCGCAAAGGTACTGATTCCATTTGAAGAAATGGGATTGCCAAGAGAAGATGTCACAATAGTACGTTCAATGATAGGTGCAGAGATTGACTTTGTTGTACGTGGCATTGACACTGACAGAGAAATAGCAGTAGGCTCAAGAAAATTTGCAATGGCATTAAGAAGAAAACTTGAATTGCCAAAGCACAACGTAGGTGACATTATACAAATCAGGATTGACGCAGTTGGTAAAAACAGTGTAATAGCTGAAGCTTATGGCATAGAAACAAGGATACCAAAAGAAGAAATAGACTATGGCTATATAGATCGCATTAATGATCTTTTACAGGTCGGTGATAAAGTACAAGCAAAAATAACAGAATTAGATCCTGAACAAGGCATAGTGAAAGTTTCAATAAAAGAAACAAAACCTAATCCATTCTTAACAGTAGGTACAAAGTATGTAAAGGGCGGTGAATATTTAGGCACAGTAAAGGGCGTAAAATCATATGGCTATTTTGTAAATTTGGAACAAGGCATAGATGTTTTATGTCCTAACACGTATTGGAAAGATATGCCTAAACGTGGTGACAAAGTGACAGTACGCATAACGTACATTAACAAAAATAAACAGTATGTAAGCGGAATATTAAAAAGAATCATTAGAAAAGCTTAATTGCAGGCATAAAGCCTGCCTTTTTGTGCAAATTGTATTGAGAATAATTATCAGTTATTTTTTTAAAAAAACTATTGATTTTAAAAAATTTTGTGCCTATACTAAATTAGAAAATCTAATGTTGAGATCAGCATAAAAACGTAGGTATCTTTCCAACAAAGGTTGCCTATACTGTACCGTTCATTTACAGTAATAGGCGTAAAAGAAAGACCTAAAAACGGTTGCTGATTAGACATTAGCGGTGGCTCAATCGCACCGATAAAACGGAGCTTTAAGTGTAGAAAAATGGGGCTCATTTTCACGGGCGTCTGCACTTAAATAAAGGTGAAATGGCACTTCACCGTGCATGTTTAGGCGGTAACTTGCACAGCCCAACGTTTCGGTCTAATCGTCATGGCAACAGAGAAACGTGGCAGAAAAACCGTCTGGGTAGAAAGGTGGATTTTGCGGGTCTGGACGGAACCACTACCGAGAAATCACTCCAGACAAGGTCATGGACAGTGCCAGTATAAGCAGGAGTATCCATGAGACTGCGAGGGACAAGGCTAAACTCGCAGGGAAAGTCTCCACGGAAGGCGGATTGCACCATCCGTTAGCAACAGCCTAAGGTCAAAATGGCAATACGTACCGCCCTGTACGTTAAAATTGCCTACCTAATGGATGTTTAACGGCGTCGAGTACGTCGTATGGGCATGTCAGCAAAGTGGTGCACTGCTGGCAGAAAGGTTTTTGCAAGGTGTGAAAAACTTTGTAAAAGCCTTTTTATATTTTAAGGCGGGTTCGTTCATTGGTTAGGATAACAGGTTTTCAACCTGTCAAAGCGGGTTCAATTCCCGCACCCGCTGCCAAATGAACATTCAAGGACATACAAATTTTTGTATGTCCTTTTTTCATTTTTTAAAAATTTAAAGGAGGAATTTTTGATGATATTTTTTAGACTATTATCAAACCCTACGTGGCTTTACGGAGGGTTTGTCTATGATTTTAAAGAAAGAATTTCGGCTATAAAGCCGGGACAAAAGATTTCAGGAGTATTTGCCACTCCGCATCTTTCTGCTATCAAGGCAATGGCAGACGAAGCGCATAGATATGCCTTTGAACAGAGCGGAGGAATGGCAGACGTCTATGTAATTGTTATAGACGCCAAAAAGTGGGATACAGAAACGAAAAAGTATCCTCAAAAGTACAATCACTATCCTGTCACGGACGATGACGAAGTGGTTGTGCTTGACGGTACTGTAAAAGAAGTGTTGGAAGATAGTACTGATAGATGGTGTCCACATAATCTTACTTTTATGGAAAAGTACGGGCTTGATATAGTCCAAGAACCAAACGCCATTAAATGCGTAAAAAATTTAGTGGCGTTTGGAAGTAAGTAAAAAGGAGGAAATAAGAAATGATGGATCTAGAAAAGCTTGCAAAAGAAAAAAACTTCAGTGTCGTTGAAATTGGCGTTGAAGTTTTAAGACAACTTGGATATACAGTAAAAATATCTGGCGTTGGGTACAATTCATTGTATATCCAAGTTTTTTCTTCTAATGGCGAATTCTTATATGAAGAAGTCATTGGAGCATAAGCCGCAGCCGATGCGGTTCAATTAATTTTTTAAAGGAGGAATTTATTATGTCAATATTTGAAAAGCTTCCTTCAAGGAAGGAAAAATTTGAATTTACGGAAAAAGAAAAAAAATGGGGACGAAATACCCGAATTTTAGGCGACAAAAGAAAATTTAAATTTGTCGCCAACAGCGTGGAGGGAGAAGGAATACAATACCACGCTGTTGGAATGCTGTACTCTCCAGAGGGAGAGAGTGTACCAGCCGAAATTCATTTCACGGTAGACATAGATAAAATCTATATCTATCCAACGAAATGGACGGCAGGCAAAATTCTACATCTCCCGTGGGAGATGTATGAATTGGTAATTGACGGGATAAGACAGGTTTTAAAGTCGTAGCCGATACGGCTCTAAAAATAAAATTTTAAAGGAGGAATTATGATGAATGGGAAATTTTTCAACGTTGCAACTAGAGAGTTGCAACTTGACTTTGGGATTAATAACGGATTCTTGTTTTATCCAGAATCCGATATGGTTGTTGATACATTATTGAAACACGGAAGAAAGAAATTTTACTTCCGTGCAAAATCACTGCAAAGACTTCCTGAAAAAGAAGTCTTTGAGTATGACGACAACACTGGACTTGGTGTTGTCATAACAAAAGGCTGGAATGGGAGCTTTCATGATCCGTTATACATGCCTTGTGTTGCTGTTTTTGCTACAAGAAAACGTGGAGGCTGGTTAGGAAAGGCAAATCGGCTTTTCCAGAAGATCCTTGCCGAAACAGAACTCGGCGAGGATAAAACACTTGCAGAAATAAAAGCATGGGAACATTCCCGAAGGCAACAGACGTAACATACCTCTTAAGATAAGGCATATGAACATTCATATGCCTTTTAAATAAGTCTTAATAGTGCTTATAAGTCTAAATATCAAAGGTGGATTTATAGGTACTATTAAGGCTTATTTTTTTATAAGCCTTAAATCAAGGCAGTCAAAGCAGTAATATTTTCAACCTTTAATTTTAACCTTGTCAATAAATATCAAATAAAAAATTTTTTCAATTATGATTATCGGTCAACTGTGCTATAAGTTTTTCTTATAGCCTTAATTAATAACTAAATGCTTTTGTCTGCCTCCTAAAAAGGAGGTGCCAACGAAATGAAAAAGTTGGGAATGCCTAATAACTTTGAGGAATTGGATTTTTGGGCACAAAAAAAGAGCATACAATTGCTCTTTAAAAAGTGTCATAACAATCCAATAAAAATATTAGCCATATACTATCTGATTAAGATAAGTATATGGTTAATAAAAACCCTCATGGTTATTATGTCACAAAATTTTTAAAAGTCAAGAGGTGATTTTTCATGTCAACAATTTTATCAAATGCTTTTTCTTTGCAAATGTTAGATTTGCAAAGGACATCTAACGTCGAGGTGGAGCCTTTGACGTTAGATGAGGTTAAGAGCCTTCTAAAGGAGGGCTTTGTCAGTGCAGTCGGACATCAAGACACAGGTGCAGTCCTTTCGGACATGCTTGGTCTTGATGTTCCGTGTGATCGCATAAACGTTCATCTGACACCAGATGACGTGCTTGTGGTCGCACAGATAACAGGCGGAAGGTTGCCAGAAGGCACAACAAGCCTGCCTCTTGGTTTCACTTTAAAGTTCGTTAAGGTCAGGGTTTTATAAGGCACAGCCGATGTGCCTTAATTGATTTTTTAAAGGAGGACATAAAATGTTTAAAGAAATCGAAGAAATAAATCAAGAAATGCTTGAAAAACACTACAACAAAAAAATACACAAAAGCAAACAAAGGAAGCAAAAAATAACAAACAAATATAAATACCGCCAATCAAAATTTTCATGGAATATAACAACTGATAAACCTTGGAAAAAATATTATGTTTCTTCTGGTAAATACAGATATTATGCTAGAAGAAAAGCTCGCAGAATTTATAACAATATAAATAAAACAGATGAAATTAATAACACATCATATAAGAAAATATATGATGTATGGTGGGCAATTTTTTAAAAAGCTAATAAAAGCCTTTTTTTATTTTTAAAAAAATTTAAAGGAGGAATTTCACATGAATAATCAAGTAGAAGCATTATCAATTGCAGTACAGGCAGGTGTTCCAGTACTGTTATGGGGATCGCCAGGAACAGGTAAAACAAGTGCAATAACAGCATTAGGCGAACAATTAGGCTTATTAACGGAAGTAGTAATAGCATCAATCCGTGAACCAAGTGACTTTTCAGGACTGCCTATTGTTGTTGATGGCAGCGTAAAAATGGCACCTCCTGTATGGGCGAAAAAATTAGCAGAAGCAGGAAAAGGACTATTGTTTTTGGATGAAATTTCAACAGCACCTCCAGCAGTACAGGCAGCACTTTTGAGAGTGGTACTTGACAAGACTGTTGGAGATTTAAAGTTGCCTGATGAAGTTTCGGTAGTGGCAGCAGCAAACCCGCCTGAAGAAGCAGCAGGCGGTTGGGATCTAACGCCACCGCTTGCAAATAGGTTTTGCCATATCAACTGGAACATAAACGCAGAAGCTTGGATTGAAGGCTTTACAAATGGTTTTGAAACGAGCAAAATCAAGAAACTACCAAAAGACTGGCAAAAAACTTTAAGACAAAACAAAAGCCTTATCTCAAGCTTTATTCATTTACGTCCACATCTACTTTTGCAAGTTCCAAAAGAAGAAGTTACAGCGTGGGCAAGTCCACGGTCATGGGAAATGGCAGCATATCTCATGGCGGCATGTGACTCAGTTAAAGCTGATGATGACGTAAAAAATACGCTTGTCATTGGCTGTATCGGTGAAGGAACAGGCATTGAATTTTTGTCTTGGTTAAAAGACCTTGATCTGCCTGATCCTGAAGATTTGCTAAAAAATCCATCAAGCTTTAAGCTTCCAACACGTGGTGATAAAGCTTATGCAGTCCTTTCGTCAGTTGCAACGGCAGCTACCGAAAACTTGACGAAAGAGCGTTGGATGGCAGCTTGGGATATATTTGCAAGTGCAGCAAAACAAGGCGGAAAGGACGTAGCTGCTGCAAGTGTAAGAACATTAGCACAAGCACGTAAGTCGAATTTACCGCTGCCAACCAAACAAATACAGGAATTTATACCACTATTAAAAGAATCTGGATTGCTATAAGGCAGGTTTATATCCTGCCTTTATAGTTTTTAAGGAGGATCAAAATGTCTAAAAAAGTTGTCAAAAAAGTCCGTGTCAGATGTTCAGGACATCTGCATGAAATAGGCGTTAATCAAAAAGGACAATTAATATTCTTCAATCATACAAAGGAAGAGTTAAAAGCTGAAAAAGCATTATGTGAGCTTGGTGCAGAGCCTTGTGGATGCCTGAAGTTTCTATGTAAATGGAAAAAAGGAAAACTTAAAAACAAAAAATTCATAAAGGAAGTAAAAATAATTCAAAATAAAAAAGTTTTTCGTCATAAAAAAATATGTCCTTTTTCAAAAACAAGAATAGAAAGAGAAATGAACTTAAGTAAAGAACTTGCATATAAAACTTTTACAAAAGCATTTAAAGAAAAAATGTTGTTTGATCTTGGTTTTTCTACCACAATAATTGCAATAGCATTAAAGACACTAGAAAACAAGTATTATACGACTGTATATCTTCCATATGACTGGTGGAAAATTTATAAACATTATAATGGTGGAATAGTTGATAACCAAATAATCACTTACATTAAAAATAACATTGAAAAAAATTCTAATACATGCCTATGTTGGTTCTTAAATATTGACACTGCAAAATATTATTCGGAAAAGATCGATTTAACAAAAATACAAGGAGGAAACAAAATTGATTAAAAAAGCTCATATTAAATGTTCAGGTCATATACACGAAATAGGTATTAACAAAAAAGGTCAACTAATCTTTTTTAATCATGCAAAAGAAGAACTTAAGGCTGAAGAAGCCTTATGTAAACTTGGATCAGAACCTTGTGGATGCTTAATGTTTCTAAAAGAGTGGAGGAAAGGAGAGTATCATTATAAATTTAAAAAGGAAGCTGATGTGATAAAGCATAAACGTTTAAGACGTTTATTAAATCAATACGAAAAACAACAATATAAAGTATTAGATCTGTATAAATTTCATCCAGTATTATATAGAGAACGTCAAAAAGATCTATCAATAAAATTAATTAAAAAAAGTTTCACAAACCCAAAAATCTATATTAAAGAAACCTTCGTTTCACCCAAAACTTATTTCCAAATAATTGAACATCATAGTTATTTGGAAATAAATATAGATTTTGCATCTTTAAATAACTTTTTTCCTATTACAACTTATCATAACTGGTGGCAAATTTACAAAACTTTTAATGGCGGAATAATTGACAATAAAATTATAACTTCTGTTAATAATATAACTTCAAATTCCGCCGATGTATTTGCCACAGATTTTTTTAATGGTGAACATTACAGAATGACACTTACAAAAAATAACAAGGGATGGAAAGTAAAAAAGGAGGAAATTTTAATATGACACTTCCATTGCAATTACAGGCAGCACGTCTAAAATTGGCAAAGGAGAGACCGTACCTTGCAAGTGCCTTGTGGGCATTGCAGCCAGTGGAATTTAAAAAAGGCATAATGTCGGTTGATATGTATTGGAGGCTTTATTATAATCCCAAATATATCAACAAATTGACAATAGATGAATTTTCTGGTGCGCTTTATCACGAAATATGTCATCTTTTAAGGCAGCACAACCAGCGTATGAAAAACTTTCCTAAAAACATAGCAAACATTGCAGCAGATATTGAAGTGAACAACGATCTAATAGATGAAGGAGTAACTATGCCAAAAGGCATTATAACACGTGAACTTTTTGGTTTGCCTGATAACTTGCTTGCGGAAGAATATGCTGTTTTGCTTATGCAAATAAAACAAGAACTACAAAACAAAGACCAACAAGATCAGCAAGACCAGCAAGATCAACAAAGCTTGCAAGGTCAGCAAGGACAAGACCAGCAAAGTTTACAAGATCAGCAAGAACAAGATTCACAAGAACAAGATCAACAAAACCTACAGGACAAACAAGACGAAGATCAAAAGTCTCCACTTCCAGGTACAGGACGATGCGGTTCATGTGCAACAGGTCAACTGGAAGATTGGGAACTGCCTGAAGGTACAGGTGAACAGCCAGGCATATCCGAAAGTGAAGCAGAACTAATACGCAGAAACGTTGCAGTTGCCATACAACAGGCAAATATGCAACGTGGTGATGTACCTGCTCATTTAAAAAGATGGGCAGATAAAAAATTAAAACCTAAAGTGAATTGGAAAAAAGAACTTGCCACTGTTATAAAAAACACTATATCAAACGTAGCAGGCTGCATTGATTATTCATACAGTAAACCTTCAAGACGTCCTTATAAGGACATTATAATGCCGTCTTTAAGACAGCCTTCTGTAAGTGTAGCAGTTGTTGTAGATACATCTGGAAGTGTATCTGACAACATGCTTTCACAGGCATTGGCAGAAATTGATGGAATATTAAAGTCGGTAGGTCTTAAAGATGGTGTTCATTATATTGCCTGTGATGCGGAAGTACATGTCAGTAAAAAGATCACTGATATTAAACAGGCAGAACTTGAAGGCGGTGGAGGAACAGACATGGGAGTTGGCATTAAAGCTGCTATGAGTCTTAAACCGAGACCAAACGTATGTATAGTCCTGACAGATGGATATACTCCGTGGCCAGATACACCTCCGCAAAAAATGAAAGTTATTGCAGGCTTGCTGGCGGAAGAAAACGGAACGTGGCAAGTACCTAAATATGCTAAAAAGATTTTGATAAGGACAGACTAACCTGCCCTTTAATTTTTTAAAAGGAGGAATTAAATTATGCCTAATTGGTGCGATACTGAAGTTATTTTTATAGATGAAAGCAATAGTCCTTTGTCAAGGCAAAGTTCATGAAATAGGCTTAAATCAAAAAGGTCAGTTAATTTTCTATAATCACACAAAAGCTGAACTTAAGGCAGAAGGTGCATTAGAAAAACTTGGCGGAACGCCTTGCAAGTGCTATATGGTGCTGCAAAACTGGCGTAATGGCGGTGATCTGCCAATAGATTTATTAAGTGCATATGACAAGGCAGAAGCAAAAAAAATCCAACGCTATATCAAAAGGAGGAAGCTGCAAGATGGAAAAATTTGAAATTAGCTGTATGAGGAAAAAGCATACAATAATTGTCAATAATAAAGGACAATTAATTTTTCCGAATCATACAATGGAGGAACTCGAAGCAGAAATAGCACTTATGCAGCTAGGCACAGACAAAATAAGTAAATGTGCAAAAGTGCTATACCAATTAAGAAATCCTGAAAAAGAAATTAAAATAAATTTCAGAAAAGAAGAAATTCCTTTAAAAGAATTTCTTAGCAAAAGACTACAAATTCATGAAAAAAGAAAAATAAAAAACTATAAGAGTATTAATTTAAAAACTCGTTTAAATATAAAAATATATGGCAAAATAAAAAAGATAATAGAATCTTCACTTGTCAAACAGTCTGCTTATCGGTTTGCCAATAACCGCTGGGTAGATTCTGAAAATATCGTTAATGTTGTTAACAACAAAACTCCTAATATAGAACAAAGGAGTTGGCGTGTTTGGAGTAGAAACGGCAAATGGTCTGGCAACTCAACTGAAATAACAGTGTCAGTTCCTTTTGTACATTGGTACAATCACGTCTATAAAAAAGGACTGGCACTTGTAGATGGTATCTTTGTACTAGACATTATAGAAGAAACACCAGACCATTATATAGTCCTTGCGGGGAAAAAAGGTCGTGGCTTTTGTATAGAATCTTGCAAGGCAAAAATAAATAAAACAAATAATAGCCTTAAATGGCTTAAGCAGGCTTGATCACCTGCTTATTTTTTTTGTTAATTTTTCCTTGACATTTAAAATTTTTTGTGCATATAATAAGTTAGAATTTCAAGGTTAACCTATCGAAAAAAGTACGATCCTCCAGCGGTTCCGTTCCACTCTCACCTTGCGGAGGAGGATACGAAAGAGTGGTTGATAGCGTACTTGACGGCATAATACCCACTGCCGTAAAATTAGGTATTTGTGCATGTTGAAGCATGCCATTTTATTGGAGGAAGGCATAAGTGTGTACCGCTGTATGACTAAATGTTTTGGTACACAGTGATAAAGGTGGATATTGATTTAGAAAGAAAGGTATGTGCATGTATTACCAAAATTTTCAAGGTATGCGCATACCTTTTTATATTTTAAAGAAAGGAAGGGAAAAATGAATCAACAATACTTTACGATAGGTTATTGCTCTGATGCATGGAAATTAAGATGCATTGGTGATCCTGAAGATGTTATAGATCACCGTCCATTTACATCTGATGGTAATAAAACACCAGTCGGTATTTGTGCAGATGCGCCAATTCTAGTGTTATATACAGAAAGAGGAAAAATTGATTGGGAAAAACTTTTAGGTTTATCATTGTTAGATGGTAGCCTATTATCTGGTGCTAAAGTAAAAATCATTTATCTTTCAAATGATGACCAAGAAAAAATAATAAATACTCAAAAAATCAGTCTTAAAGAAATAAAAGAATTAGCCTTAAAATCACAAGAAGCTTTAAAAAGAGCACAACAAAATTTTCAAAAAAATAGTAATTGGTAGATAGTGATAAAAAGGTGGATATTTAGTCTCGAAAGAAAGGTATGTGCATATACTTCCAAAATTTTCAAGGTATGCGCATACCTTTTATATTTTAAAAAAGAAAGAAGTGTGATAATTTGAAAGCGAATAAAACAAAATTAGGTTTACCAATTTATTATTATTATATCTTTCCAAATAGGTATATATGGTTTACTTTTGAAAGTAGCTTACCTATTTGGTGGGTTCCAAGATTAGAACGATATTCATATGGAATTAGGATAGGTTTTTTGTTATTTGCAATTGGCTTTGGGATGGTTAATAAAAGTGTAATTGATTTTTTAATCGATGTTTAAAAGATAAGTAAATAATAATGTCAAATCAAGGCATATTCAAAGGCGAAACAAGTTTTTGAATATGCCTTTTTTTATTTTTATGAAAAGGAGAGTGCAAAAAAATGAAAAAAGAAACATTAAAAATTAACAAAACAAACATTGATATTTACAAAAGCATTCGTGGAGACTGGGGCGAATTAAATCCGTGCACACGGATTGTAGGCTCAAAAAAAGCATACAACAGGCATAAACAAAAGGAAAAGGTACGCAAACAGCTACAAGCGTACCTTTATTAATTTCCAAAAAAGGAGGATAAAAACATGGTTAACACGCAAACAAACTCACAAAAGCAAAATCAACCACAAACACAAGAAAGGCTTGTCACTTGCCCTGACTGTGGTGCAAAACTTGTGCCAGAGTCAGGTTGCATGTACTGTCCGTTTTGTGGCTGGTCAATGTGCAAATAATTTTTGAAAGGAGAAATATAAATGGTCATTGATGAAAAAATTCTTGATGATTTTTTTAATGGAAACTTGGATGAAGAACTTTTGAATTTCGTTAAAATGACATTGTCTATGACAGGTCTTGCAAACGACATTGATAAGGCATTTGCTGTAGGAAAAGCAATGTTAAAAACGCAAGCTTACAAAGAACCGGTTGAAAGGCACGTATACATCTCGGCTCTGATATTGCTGTTGTTATTCGAATTTTTGGAATATAAAAGTTTTAAAACGCAAAACATCGAAGAAATTCTTGCGCAAATAAAAGGCGGACTTAATTAGGTTCGCCTTTTATTATTTAAAAAATTAGAAGGAGGAAACAGATATGATTTTTATCAAAATGCCTTTGCCGATACTAATTGCCTTGTCATTTGGCATTGTTTACTATATCGGCAAATTGGACAATCAAATTAATCAAAAGGAGGATGTTAAATAATGTTTTTTAATAGTATGTTTTATGATGATACAAAAGCAAAAGTTTTAAGAAATATGTACCCTGTTGGTACAAAAATAAAATTAATCTACATGGATGATATACAGGCACCACCTGTTGGTACGTGTGGTACTGTAATTGGAGTAGATGATCTTGGCAATATATTAGTCGAATGGGAAAACGGAAGTAGCTTAAGTTTACTTCCTGACAAAGATAAATTTCAAGTAATTTCTAAACCTAATTTATAAAAATTTTAAAGGAGGATGTTAAATGATGGAAGATTTTATCGAGCTTGAAGAAGAATTTTTGAAGGATACCGAAAAGCAGTTTACAGACGACAAAGGTATCCATGACGACGCCTATGCTGACTGGACAATAAATAAAATCAAAACTTTACAGGCAGAGCTGGAAAGAAAGAAAATGTTCGTCGAGAACAAAAAGGCAATGCTCGACGAATGGTACGAAAAACAGGCAAAAGCAATAAACAACGAAATTGCCTTCTACATGTCACGTCTGCAACAATACTTTGACAGTCTTGACACCAAACTACTCACTAAAGGCAAGACTCAAGTATCTTATAATTTACCTTCAGGCAAACTTGTTAAAAAGCTTGAAAAACCTGAACTAAAACGTAATGACGAAACCTTATTGCCGTGGATCGAACAAAATGCGCCAGATTATGTCAAGATCAAAAAGGACATAAACTGGGCAGAATTGAAGAAAAAATTGACAGTTGATAAAGGCAAAATTATTTTAAGTGATACTGGCGAAATTGTTGAAGGCATAACAATAGAAAATAAGCCTGCTGAATTTGAAGTAAAGTGAAGGAGGAATAACTATGGATAAAGAAGTAGACAAAATTCTTGCTGCGATGAACAACGCAATCGCAGAAAATAACTTCAAAGACTCACTTGAAAGGTTTGAACAGGCAGCATATATGTTGCTGTCAGACTGGGATTCACTACCAGAAGACAGTGACATAAAAACTATAATATCAGAAAAATACCCGTTCAGAAAAAGTTTTTCAAAAGTTTGTGATGATATTTCGGAATGGGTAGAACACACAATCAATCAAATCAAAGAGAAACAGGTTTAAAAAAGCCTGTTTTTCTTTTTATAAAAAATTTTAAAAGGAGAGATGTAAAAATGATAAAAGGTTTATCAGATAGGATCAAGATTGCAAGATTAGGCAAAATCCATTTGGGAGAGAAAAAGACATCAGAAAAGAGCGGAAATTTGTATCCAAGTGCAACAGACTATTTTGTTGTACATGAGGATGCAAACACACCTAAAGAAATAGTAGAAAAGTTCCATAAAATATATGGAGAACGTCCGAAAGAACTGAATATCATGTTTCCATTAAACGATATAGAAAGATTCTTTCCGCAGTGGCTTAAACGCTATGCAAATGGAACGTTAGTATGTAAAGGTGACGGTGAAAAAGCTATAGAAACAGATACAAAGACAGGAGAAAGAAAAGAGATCGCATGTCCATACAAAAATTGTCCATACTACAAAAAGAAACAATGCAGGGAAATCGGAAATCTTCAATTCTACGTTTCTGAAATACCTGGCGGAGTATTTCAAATAGACACCAGTTCGTATAATTCAATTCTAGAAGTCAACACTGCTATAAAACTCATCAAAGAACAAAATAACGGGCACATTGCAAATATCCCATTAAAACTAACATTACGTCCTTCGCAGGTTACTGTAAATGGCTATCCAAAAACCATTTATATTTTAAACTTGTATAAACCTTTAGAAAAGGTCGATATAAAGCCTGAAAAAGAACCTGTAAAGGAATTTGTAACGGAAAAGGATATTGCAGAACCTGAATTACCTTACAGTGATGACTTACCAGAGGACTTATTCCCAGACAATATAGATACGGAGGATTTGCCAGACTTTGAGCCTGTAGACGAACCAATTGATGATCCATTCAATGAAACAACAGGTACAAAGTATGGGCAATTAAAGGTTGAAAATGTCAGAGTGTTAAAAAATAATAATACAGGTGAAATCTTTTATGGTTTAACCTGTGTTGGTAATAAAAACATTAAACACAATATTGTGTCTCAAGACAGCACTGTGGAACAATTAACAGGCAAAACTTTGATTGAATATGAACTTGAGCCTGTTAATAACAATTTAGAAAAACTAGTTTCATATAAAGTTTTAGAGGATGTGCAGGAAGCCTAATTCCTGCACATTTGATTTTAAAAAATTTTAAAGGAGGAATTTACATGATTACAAAACAAATGAAGTACGACGCAATATGTCCTGCTTGCGGTTCACTTCATGCCTGCAAGGATTGGACTTATGTCGGCGGTAAAGGACGTGTAAGAGCCATCTACTGCCATGATTGCGACTCTATTACGACTTTAGACGAGCTTGCAGAAAGGTACAAAAAGAGCAAGATACGCAGTTATTTAGAAATAGCTGCGTATCAAATACTAAAAGATATGTTAACTGTAGAAGAATTTAAACATATCATCAGAACTAACAAAAAAGCTGTTTAAAAAGGAGGATTTTAAGTTATGATAAAAGTATTGGTCGAAGTAGAAAGAGGACTTGTTAGCAGAATATTAAGCAACAATCCAAACGTTAAGGCAGTTATTATAGATCATGATGGCGTAGAAATATCTGAAGAAGTTGTTGAAAAAGTTATTAAAGAAAACAAATTGCAACCAGTTGATTTGATCTTTTTGCAAGAAGGTGAAGAAGAATGACGTTGGAACAAATTCAGAGTAGGCTTCAAAACGCCTACTCAATGCCTTATTATAAAATTTTGCAATACAAAAATGTAATCAGGCAGTTGGAAAAGCAAGAAATTTTGCTTTTCATGCCAACTTGGAACACTGATAAAGCCTTTAAGTACATATCAACGTACTTACAAAGACTTTATAAAAAATATCAAGGTCAAAATACATGTGCTATTCCATGGATTTCTGAACATGATAAAGAACTTTCAAATTTGCATAACAAAGCTATGGCAAAAGTTGATCGGGCATTTCATGAACATGATCGTGAAATGCTTTTTGAAGGTTTAATTGAGTTTGATAACATTATAGAAAAAATTATCGAAGCCTACAATCAGGATCAAAAAGCTTCATAAAAAAATATATAAAGGTGAAAAAGGCACGTAAAAAGTCCTATCAAGGCTTAATACGTGTCTTTAATATTGTGAAGGAAAGGAGAAAAATAAATGAATAATAATTTAGAAAAAATAAAAGAAGAATTGCAAGATATTTGTCCTGCTAAACGTGACTACACATATCCAATTTTTAGCGACGGTTGGTCTGGCTGGAAAATTTATTCATTAGGTCCAAAAATAATTGCTAAAGGCGTTTACAAGGGACTAGTTGGAAGAACCCTTATTTATAAAAATAATAAGTGGTGTGAAACAAATTCATTTTCAACAGGTTCATTAGGAACTCCTGATGATACTATCAATTATGAACCATAAATAAAAACGAAGGAGAAAAGGCACGTAGAAGTCTTTATTAAGGCTTAAATACGTGCCTTTAAATATTTCTTGAAGGAAGGAAAAGAAAAATGTATATAAAAGAATATGTTGTTACAGTATGCGGATTTGATTATTCTGTTACCTTTTCACCTCATGCTTTTATAAGAAGTCGTGGTAGAAAAGTTAACAAGAATAATGTTATAGATCTATTAAAAGATGCAAGTGAAGTAATGGGAGATGTTTGTAAAGACAATAGAAAGTTTGTCATAAAAGATATAAGAAATAAAATAGAAATAGTTGCAATCTTCCATTTTAAAGCAGAATGGATTGATATTATAACTGTTTGGAATGGTCTAGATATGCGTATTGGTGAAAATCAATTGGTTATAGAAGTAACTGAAAACGACATTAAATATTATTATTTCAGTATTGACAAGAAACAAAAAAGTTAATATAATGTTAGTAGATTAAAATATTGATATGAATCCTTTTTGGATAGAGGGTATAATACTTCGGATAGAGGTATTATACCCTCTTTTAACATGTCCGAAGTTTAGAAAGGAAGCTGATATTATGAGAAAAGTTATCATTAACTTCAGATTTGAAGATATGAAAGATGAATTTTTAAAAGAAGGATTCAGTATCCATGACATTAAAGAACATTTAAACAAGTTAATTCCTCAAAACTTTATATCAAGATATGAACAAGAAGCATTTAAGAATTCCTTTAAGTATATTTTTACGTGGGATATTGTTAAAAACACGAAAGATATTCTTTATGTCGTTTTAGTATGCCTTGATAAATTGGAGTTTAAAGATGGTATATGGAGTGTTGTTGATGACGGTATTCCAATTAAAGTATTATCTGAACAAAAAAGAAAGACAACTGAAAAAGAGAAAAATCTTTTGTAGAAGTCAGAGATTGCAAGAATTTCTTGCAGTCTCTTTAAAAAATCAGAAAGGAGATTGATAGTATGAGCAAGCCAAAAGCCTTTTACGAAGTCTTTAACAAAGATTGTTTTTTGTTTCAAGAGATGCGCAAAATCTTAAATAAACATGATATAATGCACATTGCGTATGTCGATGACGAATACGATCCTGAGATAATAGACATAATCAATCGTTGTGAACATATAAGAAGTGAAGTAGAGATGCGTGATTGTATTGCAAATATATTTCTATACTGGTTTGACGGCAATTATCGCGAGATGTATGATAAGTGTAAGGAACTTTCTAAAGACGTATATCACTTATTCCGTACTATTGATTAAACAATAAAGCCTTATTTAGGCCTGTAAAAATAGACTATATATTTTATTATACATACTTTAATATTTATGTTTTAAGACAAAAACAAACGATTATATATATATATATATAAACATATATAATGTAGAAAAATACAATATGCAGATTAATTATACAACGCATTTTAAAAATAAAGCCTTTAAGCAAATAGAATATTCGTCTATTGATAAAATATAAAAAAAATGATATAATACAAGTGGGTTCTTGATACATTCTATCTATTGTCCAGTCAAAGTTGTTTAGGTATATATTTGCAAATAGCAGGCGTAAAAACCTGCTTTTTTTTGTGTTAATTTTTCCTTGACATTTAAAATTTTTTGAGCCTATAATAAGTTAGATTTCAAGTCAACCTATCGAAAAAAGCACGATCCTCCATATGTTCCGTTCCACTCTCACTGCGGAGGAGGACATCGAATGAGTGGTTGATAGTGTACTTGAACGGCATCATATCCCTCTGCCGTAAAAAGCGGATATGCTATATATTTGGAGAAAGGCATAAATGTGTGCCACTTTGCTTGCTGTTTTGGTACACAGTGATTTAAAAGGTGGATATTGTTCAGAAAGAAAGGTATGTGCATATACTTCCAAAATTTTCAAGGTATGCGCATACCTTTTTCTGCGTTATAAATGGACGTCAAAAAAAAGCAGGACAACCTGCTTAAAAAATAAAAAAAGGTGGAAAGGCACGTAAAAAAGCGTGCCATTTTTTATTAAAAAAATAAAAGGAGGATGATAGCCTATGAAAGTGATTGTAACATAGGAGGTTTTTAAAAGTTGAAAAAGCGTATTGTGACGCCTGAACAGGTGCCACAAACGTTCAAAGAGCTTCATAAATATTGTACCGCAACGCTCATTGATATGATCTTTGAGTTGTTTGGGTACAATGCCAATGTAATAACGCTAGTATACTGGATTATACTAGCGTTATTGCTTGGAATGAAGCTCTTATATTTAAAATAAAAAGGTAGAAATCAAGCAGGCAATGTCCTGCTACGTCCATTATAACGCAGTAATTTTCAAAAATCAATGAAAAATGAAAGGAGAATTTTTATGCATAGTTTTATTTATCAATTAGGTGCAAAAAAAATAGAAGAAGATGACATCTTAACGGAATATGATTTATATGACGACTTTGTAGGAAATATTGCGGATTATGTCAATGAAGATGTTGACCAAGACGAAGCTATCAACGATTTAATTGAATTTTTACAACCTTATGGAATAGTCTATAACAACGAAGAAAATTCAATTGTGTTTCAAAATAATTTCAAAAGGAATTATTTTGCTAAAAGATTTAACAACTTTAAAGAAAAGGCGAATATAATAACTTTGGAAGATTTTGCTGGTTATACTGACAATCTTAATTTATTTTTTTTCAAACAGTTAATTGAAGAAAAATATGCTTTTTATATCTATATTGACGGCAATTATATGACGCTGGATGAGTTTGTACGAAACATGAAAGAAGAAAAAAAGTACTACTTTGGTTCAGCAATAGACTACCATTTTTAAAGCAAGGAGAGAACTTTTCTCTTTGCTTTTTACGTACGTGCCTTTTTATATTTTAAAAATAAAGGAGGAATTAAAGTATGAACAAAGTATACCAATACGTAACAGAAAGAATAATACAAAAAATGGAGCAAGGCACTATACCTTGGCAAAAAGGCTGGAACAGTATTCCAGCCTTAAATTATGTCACAAGAAAACCGTATAAAGGCATTAATAAGTTGCTTTTGGACGGCGGAGAATACCTTACTTTCAATCAGGTAAAACAGTTAGGCGGTAAAGTCAAAAAAGGCGCAAAGGCAGAAATAGTAGTCTTTTATACGTCATACAAAAAAACAGAAAAAATAAAAGACGTTGAAACTGGAGAGGAGGAAGAAAAAGAAATTTCTATACCTGTTCTTAAATATTATCACATCTTTAACTTAAAAGACGTGGAAGGCATACCATCAAAACTCAAAAAGATCGAACATGAACCTATAAAGGAAGCCGAACAGGTTATATCAGGATATAAAACATGCCCTGAAATAGTCCATGAAAATCCTGATAAAGCCTGCTATTATCCATTTAAAGACATTATAAATGTGCCTGAAAAGGGCTTTTTCAGAGATATTAATGAGTATTATTCAACGCTTTTTCACGAAATGGTACATTCAACAGGACATGAAACAAGACTTAAAAGGTTCGGCAATAGTCCTGATGAACATATGTTCGGCAGTGACAGCTATTCTAAAGAGGAACTTGTTGCAGAGCTTGGTGCTGCCATGCTCTGCGAACATGTTGGTATTTTGAACAGGACTATTGATAATTCTGCTGCATACTTGCAAAGCTGGATTAAGGTTTTGAAAGATGACATGACATTAATCGTGCATGCAGCAGGCAAGGCGCAGAAAGCTGTAGACTATATTTTAGGAGTGAAGGAGGAAGAATGATGGAAGAAAGAACATACGAATATTGTCCGTGGTGTGGAACAGAATCAGAAATCTCTGCAAACGAGCCTACACCTTGTCCTAATTGCGGTCACATTCTAAATCCTTGTTCAACCTGCTATGACCATTTGGATGGTTATAAGGAATGTGACTGGACTGAAGAAAAAGGATGTTGGAGATTTCCAAAGGAGGAATTGTAATGGCAGTCAGCATAGGAAATTTAGATAAAATGCAAAAAGGCGTAATATATGGTTGCGATGTGTATGATGGCGTATATGATTATGCCATTGTCACAGAAGACAACCTGTTAATATATTTTAACAATTTGGCGGATGGTACATCTATTATAGACTTAGGTACAGGCGAGGAATTGTTTAGATTAGACCATCCACGTTGGTTTAAAAAAATAGTCAGACATTATTTGTCTGAAAAAGAGTTCCGTTCATTGACAACTGGTAGAAAGAGTAGACTTAAAGGCATAATCTACTTGGACTGGGATAATTTTTTAGACTGGGATCACTGCAACTTTGGTGAAGGATACGGAATTAGTTACAGTGATCCTAAAAGTGCGTCAAAACTTTTCAAAAGGTTGCAAAGCACATTTTTACAAAAAAGTAAAAAGGAGGAATTATAATGGCAAAAATAAATTTTGATAAGGAAATTTATGAAGGCTGGACTGTTAGAGATTTTATCAATGAATTAGAACCACAGTTAGATATTATACAGTCAGGTAGAAGCTTTATGAGACCAATCAGAACAAAAGAAGAACTTAAAAAGTGGTGCAAAGACAATCAACCGTACTATAAAAAGTACGTACCTGACGTTGTTAACTACTTTGCGCAAAAATACAACATAAAGTAACAATCAAAAGGTGCAACTAATTAATTTTAGCTGCACCTTTATATTTTTTTTAAATAAAGGAGGACGTGAGATGTACTATTTCCTGTATTGCAACGGAGGAATTCATAAAATTGGTGTCAAAAACAGACAACTTATATTTCTGAATCATAAACAAGAAGAAATAGAAACAGAAGCAGCTTTAGGCATACTTGATGATGGTCAGTTTCAATGCAAGTGTGCGGAAATATATACATTGTGGCAAAAAGGACAAATAAAAAAGCTGCCAAAGTTTCTACAAAAAATGTTAAAGGAGGAATTAAAATGAGAATTGAAGGAAAATATAAGATGGGCTATTATCCTACGCCCAATAGTATAGTAGATCGCATTAAGTCTTTTTTAGATTTTCCAACGCAATATAACGTCCTTGATCCATGCTGTGGCGAAGGTGACGCAATAAGTAATTTAATAGACAATAACGGACGCACTTATGGCGTGGAACTGGACTATCAAAGATATAGCAAAGCCTGTGAAAAACTCACACGTACTTTATATGGCGGATATGAAGAAATGATAACGCAAAACAATGCCTTTTCCATACTTTTTCTAAATCCGCCATATGATACTGACGAAAATGGCGAAAGGAAAGAATTAATTTTCCTTAAAAAAACAATAAAATACCTTGCAACAGGCGGTATACTTGTTTATATAATACCTCAACATATTATATCTGTTGCAGCAAAACTTTTAAGTTATGCTTTTGCTGACATAAAAGTATACCGTTTTATTGATAAAGAATATACAGCATATAAACAGGTTGTCATTTTCGGCATCAAGAAAAGAGACAGAAAAGTCATTGCAAGCGATGTTGAAAAACTGTTAAAAACAGAAAAAGCAGGCGTAAATTTAGAAGAAATTCCACTTCTAACTGAACCTGTCTATAAAGTTCCTGTAACACTTCCACCAAAATATTTTAATAATGGTTATGTCGACATGGAATATTTAGAGAAAAAACTTTCAGAATCGAGTCTATTGTCTAACATCAAAAAACAATTAGAAACATTAGAGGAACAGGAAGAAAAACGTCCGCCATTGCCACTGCACATGGCACATATAGGACTTCTATTAGCAACAGGCAGTCTTAACGGTGAAATGAACGGACATGTTGTAAAAGGTGTGGTCAAAAAAAGTGAAAAAAAGAGCGTTGAGGAAGATGAGGAAACAGGTGAGCAAACAACCAAAACTACAGAAGAATTAAGCGTCAGTATCAAAATACTGACGAAATATGGTGAAATAAAAGAATTGATTTAAGGAGGAATCGTATAATGTACAATATAGAAGTTTATGATAGCGACGAAAAGGCGTATGTTTCTGCATACGCCGATTTTTATTCATATGATCCAAAAACATGGCAGCTTAATTTTGTCAGCTTTGCAGGTTTTGACAGTGCCGTACAAAGCATTAAAGCTGCAATATGGAAACGCAAAACAATAAACCTTAATTATGGCTATTATTATCCAAATGGAGGATACAGGACTTTTTCCGAGAAAATAGACGAGTATACGCACACAATAATGATTTCTGAAGATGCCTTTAATATGCAAGTAGAAAGACCACTTATTATTGTATGGAATAACGACAAAACACATGCAGTTATGAAAGTTTTGCAGGAAAAATTCACTATACCATTACTGGACAGATGGGCAGACTGGCTTATAAAACAGCTTATAAATCAGAATTATCTGTTATATCAATATGTATATGGCATTGATATAGAGGCATATAGGCTCGATATAACAGAAGATGAGCTGACAAAAATAGTTTTGAACGGACTGGAATATGGTACTATAACTATTAATGGTGAACTTAATTTTGATATACAGAACATAACAATGGCAGACTACTTAAAAAAGTACTCTAACGTATTTTCACAGAAAATAGAAGAAACTTATAGACCTTTATACGACCCTCTTAAGCCTAAAAATAACAAACTCATAAAGACTTTAAAAATAAAACCTTTTAAGGCTCAAGAGGACGTTATAATGGCGTCTGTCGAAACACTAAAAAAGAAAAACAGCATTGTTGTTGTAGGTGAAATGGGAACTGGCAAGACAGCATTGATAGGACCGCCAATACCATATATCCATGCTGATGGCAAGCCTTATAACGCACTTGTCATGTGTCCTGGTCACCTTGTCAACAAGTGGAAAAGGCAAATAGAAGCCACAATACCTGATGCAGATGCAGTGATAATGGAAAGCTGGAAAGACATTTTTAAAATACCGAAAACAAAGAACAAAATAAGGTACTATATAATATCAAAAGATAAAGCAAAACTCGGATATGCCGAAAAACCTGCTATAGTAAAACATCTAAACGGACATATATCTTGTCCTGTATGCGGGAAAAAATTTGTAGACAAAGATGATATTCCACTGACAGAAGATTATTTCAAGTCGCATACGACAAAAAACGATAAATGTCCGTACTGCAAAACAAAACTATGGCAGGCAGATAAAGACAGCTTCCGCAGGTATCCTGTAGCTGAATATATAAAGCGTCACATGAAAGGTTTTTTTGACTATTTCATCGCTGACGAAGTACACGAACTTAAAGGCGGAAATACAGCGCAAGGCAACAGTTTTGGCACTCTGTCAGGTTCATGCAAAAAGACAATAGCACTAACTGGAACATTGCTTGGAGGTTATCCAACAGACGTATTTTATCTACTGTACAGGCTTAACCCAAAAGCAATGTTAAGAGACGGTATAGGCTATAAAGATGTAACACTTTTTGTAGAACGTTATGGTGCTATAGAAACGATAATAAAAGAAAAAGATAGTGAATATAACAGAACGTCAAAAGGCAAACAAAAGAGTACCAGAAAGCGCATGCTTCCTGTCATTTCACCTTTAATATTTTCAAAATTTCTGCTAGATCAGTGTGTATTTCTCCAGTTATCAGACTTGCAACAAAGCTTGCCAAAGTACACCGAAGAAGTACAAATTATAGAACCTGATGACGAACTTAAAAAAGCATATGACGATCTGGCAGGCGAACTGAAAGATGCAATCTTTAACGCAGACAAAAATATGCTATCAACGTACCTGATGACACTTTTAAGGTATCCTGACAGTCCCTTTGATAATGAACCTATACCTGTATCAGACCATTATCAGATTATACCAAAAGACTTGCCTGAAGATTTCATCTATAACAAAGAGCAACACCTTTTAAATTATGTGTTAGATGAAACTAACAAAGGCAGAAACGTGTTTATATATGCACAATTCACAGGACAAAAAGACGTCACAAAACGTCTAGAAAATCTATTAAATGGTATAGGCGTAAAAACATGCACGCTTAAAACCTCGGTAAAACAAGAAAAGCGTGAAGAATGGCTTAACGAAAAAGTCAAGGACGGATACAGATGCATTATTTCCAACTTTGAGCTTGTCAAAACAGGACTTGATCTTCTGGACTTTCCTACAATAATTTTCTATGAAACAGGCTACAACACGTTCACTTTAAGACAAGCAAGTAAGAGATCATGGCGAATCGGACAGACAAAACCTGTTAAAGTCGTATTCATGGTCTATAAAGATACGTTGCAATACAATGCGCTTGCCTTAATGGGCAATAAACTCGAAGCTGCAATGAACATTGAAGGAAAGTTCTCGGAGGAAGGCTTGCGAGCTTTATCCAATACAAGCAACATCATGGTTGAGCTTGCAAAAAGTCTTGTAAATGGACTTGACGAGAACATCAGCATAGAAAAGATTTGGCAGTCTCAAAGCGATAATGTCATTGACCTGTCAACATTCTTCAAAAGTGTCAAAGTCAATTATTCTAAAAAGAAAAAATCTCAAATAGTCGAGCAGCTTTGTTTTGATTTTGACGCTTTACAGCAGGCATAATAAGCCTGCTTATTTTTTTGCTAATTTTTCCTTGACATTTGAGAAATTTTGAGCTTATACTAAATTAGAATTTCAAGTCAACCTATCGGAAAAAGTACGTCCTTTCATGTAATATTCCGTTCCACTCTCACTGCGGAAGAAAGGAAACGAAAGAGTGGTTGATAGTGAACTTGACGGTATGATACCCACTGCCGTAATAATTAGGTATCTATGCATGTTTTAAGAACATGCTATAGCGTGGAGGAGAGCATAAATGTGTACCTTTTAGCCTGATGTTTTGGTACACAGTGATAAAAGGTGGATTAGTTTAGCAAGAAAGGTATGTGCATATATTACCAAAATTTTCAAGGTATGCGCATACCTTTTTTATATTTTTAAAAAAGAAAGGAGAATTTTTATGTTAACAAAAGCTTATGTAAATGATAAAATAGAAGAAGAAATTGAGATGGAGGCGATAAGATTGAAAAAGAAAAAGAAAAAAGCTTCCAAGAAGTTTAAGTCAAAAATAGAAATTGAAAAAAACACTCCGATAATACGCTATTCAAAATTAGGACTTCCTATAATAAGTGGGAGTCATGAAATTTTTGAACGTGTATTAAAGGACGATTGGCTTTTATGAAAAATTTTACACGCAAAAATAATTTTAGAAAAAATAACAAAAAAATTAAAAATAATAAACACAAAGATAAACCAACACCTATAATTCAATATTCAGAATTAGGTTTGCCTGTTATAAGCAGTAAAATTAAAACTCTTCGACAAATGTATGAAGAAGATAAGTGGAATTAAGGCGAAATTTACGTCAAATTAAGGCATATTCAAAACTAAAACAAGGTTTTTGAATATGCCTTTTTTTAATTTTTAAAAAATAAAGGAGGATTTTATTATGCTACTTGAAAAATGTGTAAAAAGAATAAATAAAATCTTTAAGATAGAAAACAAAGAAAATGATAATATTGATTTAAAACTTGCTAATGCAATTTTTACAAATGTTAGCAAAAAGGAAATAGAAGAAGCAATAAATAAACTGGCATATATATCTCCTGCTATTGAGAATTATCTTTGGTATCCTGAAGGAAATGACTTAAATTGGACTGGCTGGAAAGTCTATAAAGCTAAATTTAACAAAAGAAATTTTTTGTTCGCCGAAGGTACGTATAAAAATCATTATGGAAAATATCTGTTTTTTATTGATGGCAAATGGAGACAAGGATGGTATGCTAACTATCCATATTTAGAGGTATACAAAGGAATTTGGACAATAGATTTTGGTAAAGTTGGAGGACGTTTAAAAGTAAAAAATATAGCTACAGTTAATATGACATATGCTAATATATAAACGTCAATTAAGGCATATTCAAAACTAAAGTAAGGTTTTTGGATATGCCTTTTAAAATTTTAAAAAGAAAAAAGGAGGATTTTTTATGAGAACAGTAACAGTTAATATTTATAAGATTGACGAACTTTCAAGAAAGGCACAAAGGAGAGCTTATGAGCATTGGCTGGAAAAAGCAGAATATCCGTGGCATGACGACAATGTAAAGACGTTACGTGAATTTGAAAAGATATTTCCAATTAAAATCAAAGGGTTTGAGTATAGCTATGAGTATGGCGAAGGACGTAATTACATTCATTTCACATTCACAGAAGATGAAAATATAGAAAATCTTTCAGGTATACGGCTATTAAAATATATATACAATAATTATTTTGATTATATTTCAAGCAAAGAAATTTTTTATGGAAAGTCAAAAATAAGAAAATCTAAAATTATTTATGTTCCTGATTATTCATTAACTGGATATTGCATGGACGAAGCAATTCTTGGACCAATATATAAATTTTTTAAAAAACCTGAAGATATAAGTTTCTATACGTTAATTAAACGCTGTTTGAATTCATGGCTTGATGCTTGCAGAGATGATCTTGAAAATTATTTTAGCTTTACGAACTTTTTGGATGTTGCAAGTGTTAATAAATGGGAATATTTAGAGAATGGAGATGAAGCTAATGTGGCCATACTCTAAAAGTCAAGAAGAAAAGTTTGCAAGAATTTTTTACGACATAAGGCAGGAACCATACTCATGCTTTTTCAGCACTTTGTATAGGCATGGATATATTCACGTAGGCAGAGATCATCTACAAAAATACGTAAACATACTTAAGAAACATGCCATGCCTTTTAGTGTTGAGCAGGAGGACAGTTTTTGGTACGTCCTCAAAATTGTAAAGGAGTGATAATTATGTTACTTGAGAAGTATGCAAAACAGTACGATAAACAATATCGAAAGTTATTGCGGTACGTTAATTGTACCGCAGTTTCTTTCGATCTTGGAAATGGACTTCGTTGCATTGTTTCGCCTTGTGCAAAACAGCCAGGACGCTATCAATGCACGTTTTTTGACGATAAAGGTCCATTGAGCGACATTATACGAGACCGCAAGGAGGACATTTTTAGGGAACTTGTTCTATACGATCAGACGAAATTGATTGATATAATCGAATAAAGGAGGAATTGGTGTGAAGAAATATAGAGTGACTTATTTTTTAGGTAATAAAGAATGGACGGAAACAATGTCGGAAGGACAACTCAAAAATTTTGAAAAAAGACTTGAGAATGGTGCTGAAGAACAGATAATTTCAGTCAACGAAATTCACGAACTGCCATCAGACCTAATTCAAGCGTTTCAAGACTTCAAAAAAGCTGCATATAGGCTTGATGAAATGCTTGAAAAGTACGATTCACATAACGATATTCACGACTTATTCATTACAAAATATCCGTTCATTAAAGCTTTTTCTGACATTGCAGATGATATTGATGACTGGTATACAGCAGTCATTAATCAAGAAACTGCAACATCAGAAAACTTTAGAGAAATTCAAGGCGAAATATTAAATGCCTGTCCAGGCTATCAAGCAGTAATAAAGTTAGACAATAATAAAGTCCTGACTACAAGTCCTGTCAGGTACATTTATAGCATCTATGATAACGGACAGGCAACAGTATTGTACACTAAAAATTCAGTGTACAAAATCAAAAAAGGAGGAGGTAATCGTGATACAGATAAACAAATATGAGTATTTAATTACTTTATGGGGCGAAACTTTGAAAATAAGTTTTTCGCCCCATTCTATTTTAAGATGCAAGCAAAGGCAAAAAAATCCAAAAAGCATTATACAGTCTATTATGTCATGTCAGGAACGCATTAAGGACTTAAGGTATTCACACCAAAGGTTCACAATGCTTGATTATGCCTATAATAATGCTTGTATATTAGCTTTTGACAATCCGCATAAATTGAGCATTGTAACTGTTTTGGACGGTGTTGATGCGTGGACTGAAGGCAGATTGGACTTGATAACAAAGACTAAAAGGGAAGTGCACAGGTACGTGTGCGCTGACTGAAAAGGCAAGGATTTTAGAGATTCTTGTCTTTTTTTATTTTAAAAAGTAAAGGAGAGATTTTTATGGAAAATCTTTTTTTAGTGAAAAAAGATACGTTTTGTAATATTGAATGTGATTTTTGGTGTAATAAAGATGGTGAAATATACTTAACAAGAAAACAAATTGGACTTGCTTTAGAATATACTGATCCGCAAAAAGCTATAGATAATATTCATGCAAAACATAAAGAAAGACTTGATAAATTTTCAGTTACCCTCAGAATGAGGGGTACTGATGGAAAGCTATATAATACCATTCTTTATACAGCCAAAGGCGTATATGAGATATGTCGATGGAGTCGCCAACCAAAAGCCGATGCCTTTATGGATTGGGTCTGGGATGTAATTGACAGTTTACGAAAAGGTGAAACAAAAATTATTCCTAATAAAACTAAAAATAATTTTACTCAAAATGCTGAAAATCAAAATTATCAAGACGATAAACACTGGAAATTTGACTTTACAGTAAAACTTCTAAAAGACTTTGGCGATTCACTTTCACCTGAAGCAAAAACAACTTTTCTAGCAAATATTACAGAAGAACTTTTTGGACGTCCAATGCTGCCGAAACCAGCAGTGAGAAGAACAATAACAGCTTCAGAACTCGCTGAAAGACTCGGAATATCCGTTCAAAAATTTGGACGTTTAATCACCAAAGCAGGCAATATAAGAAACAATCCAAAATACGGACTCACGATTCTAGATAAAAGCAAATATTCAAACAAAAATGTAGTCAACTTTGCATACTTTGAGGACAAAGCAGAGGAAATAATTGATATTCTTCAACCTTTGATAGAAAAAGAGAGGAGAAAAAGCAAATGAGAAAGAAACTAAAAATGTTAGAAGGTAAAAGAGATACTTTTTATGGAACTTTTGTAAGGTATGGCACTAAAAGTGGCTGGAAAGGCAGCGAAGAAAAGACTATTTTGATTTCACATATTAAAGACAAAGACGGAAAAGAAGTGACAGATCATTTATGGTTCAATTATACGAAAGGCTTTCAAAATTTAGATTTGCAGCCTGGTGATACTGTCCAATTCACTGCACGTGTCAAGGAATACTGGAAAGGTTATGCAGGTTACCGTTATGATGTATACAAACCTATCAAAAAAGACTACAAACTTTCCTATCCTACAAAAATCAAAAAAGTAAATCAATAAAAATTCAAAAGTGAGCAAAAGGCAAGGATTTTTTAGAAGTCCTTGCCTTTAAAAATTTTATAAAAAAGGAGAGTGCTTAATTATGACAAATATAATGTATTTTAATGGCAAAGTCAAGGACTTAAAAAAGTTTACAAACATTTTAACTAATATAAAAGGCAAACTAATATGCTGCGATATTGACAACACACTTGCTGACGTCAATACACAGCTTAAAAAAGCAGGATATGATGTCTCTCAATATCCAAATCCAAACTTAAATCAAGACTTTTGGACGTCCTATGAAGGTCTTGACATACTTATTAAGGCTCAAAAAATAAAAAATACCTGCAAAATTTTAAACGTCCTTGATGAACTTGGTGTAGACATATTTTTTGCAACTAGCAGAGACATAAGACTAAAAGAATTGACGAGAAAGTGGATCGAGAAGCAAGACATATACAACGAACATGCAATTTACTTTACTGCCTCAAAACACATACTTGAGGCAGATGTTTATATCGAGGACGATCCTCAACAAATATCAAAACTCCTTTCTATAGGTAAGCCTGTACTGATACCGTCATGGCAATACAATCAAGGCTTTGATAATGAAAATGCAATTTACTTCAACATATAGAGGGGAGTTCGATAAATATGTCAAATTACAATGATCCACGTCTGTCAATTTTAAATGTTGCTCAAAAGTCAAAAATACTGATTTTAAGACAATCATCAAAAGAAGAATTTGCAGCACGTTGTCCATTCTGCGGAGACAGTGAAAATCCACATCACGCTCATTTAATGCTTAATATCGTCAAAGACGCCTATCACTGCACAAGGTGCGGAGAAAAAGGCTATGCAATAGGCTTATATGCACGACTACACGGAATAAGTAATAGTCAGGCGTTCAAAGAACTTATGAACATGTCACCTGAAACAACGCCTAAAATCGAAATCAAACACGTACCACAAAGTCCTGTTGCAAATATAAATGAGCGTGACAAAGTTTATCGAGCTTTTCTAGACAAACTAACTCTTGAAGGTGAGCATTTACAAAATCTTATTCGCAGAGGGCTTTCTTGGGAAGAAACTGGTAGAAATTTGTATAAGTCAGTGCCTACAAGTCCTCAGGAACGCTTAAGAATATGCAATGAACTATTACAGGAAGGATTGAACCTCAAAGGCATACCAGGCTTCTTTCAAGTTCAGCAAGGAAACAACATGTACTGGGATTTTTACAGCGATAATGGCTTTTTCATACCAGTCAAGGACGTACAGGGACGAATCCAAGGCATGCAGATACGCCTTGATGACGACCTTGATCGTAAATATGTATGGTTTTCGTCACGTGGAAAATCAAACGGAACTGGTGCACATGCATGGATCGGCGTGCATGGAGTGCCTGCAAAAACTGTAATAGTTACCGAGGGACCATTGAAAGCAGATATTGCACATTTTTTAAGCAGATACACTTTTGTATCAGTCGCAGGCGTAGATGCAATAAAAGGCATTGAGCAAGTTTTAAAAGAGCTTGGTGCCAAACGTGTCTTTATAGCCTATGATATGGACTTGAAAAGCAACAAAAATGTGCAGAAAGCTAAAGATAGACTTGAAAAGAAGCTTGTACAGGCAGGCTTTGAGGTGCATGATAAGACGTGGGATGAGCGTTTAGGGAAAGGCATTGACGATTACTTATTAGCACGAAAAAAGTCACAAAAAGTGGTATAGGACTTTGTTCCTATACCTTTTTCATAATAAAAAGAGATTAAAGGAGGAATTTTTATATGTTGTATGATTGGCAAAAAGAAGCAATAGAAAAAATACAAGGAGAAAATGCATTATTATCAGCACCTACAGGTTCAGGCAAAACGAAAGTTGCCTATATGTGGAGTGGACTAATGGATAAAAACGAAAAAATTTTATCACCAAAAAACAAAATAATATTTACAGCACCAATCAAAGCTTTGAGCAACGAACGATATATAGAATTAAAAAGTATGGGCATTAATGTCGGACTAGAAACAGGTGATTTTAAAAGAAACATAGATGCACCTGTGATATGCTGTACTCAAGAAATATATACAAACAAATATGCTCAATGCCCGAATCTTAATGTTGTTGTTGATGAATTTCACTATGTATCAACTGATCCTGAAAGAGCAAGAGCATATATAGACGGAATTGCAAATAGCAATCCGACATCAAAAATATTAGTTATGTCGGCAACTTTTGGACATCCTGAAACTGTCAAAAAATATCTTGAAAGACTGTCTAACAGACAGTTTTCACTGTATGCTACAAACGAAAGAGCAACGTCATTAATATTTGATAAAAAACCTGTTGTATTAGACAAACTGCAAAATGCACTTGTGTTTGTTTTTTCACGTCGTGGTGTCGAATCTATTGCCTACGATATAGCACAAAACAGAAACAGGATTTCAAGCGAAAAAATCAGCATATTAGAAAAACTTGCAGAAATCTTTTCGGTTTCTGATATTCCTGATATTTGTTATAAAGGTGTTGGTATGTATGTAGGTTCATTATTGCCGAAAGAAAAGCTATTTATGGAGACTGCCTTCAGAAATGGCATTTTGGACATTATGGTTGGCACTGATGCGCTTGCATTAGGTGTGAATCTTCCTGCCGAGACGGTAGTATTTGCACAATTAGCTAAATACTACGACGGCCCAATATCAAAAAATGATTTCCTCCAAATGGCAGGACGTGCAGGAAGAAAGGGATTTTATGACACTGGATATGTGTCATATTATCCAAGCGAATATGAATCTTTTGATTATGATACAGAAGAACTGTATCAATATTTACTAAAAGCACCGCAAGAATCAATGAAAATAACTGTAGATATTTCTATACCTAATCTTTTAAAAGGCAAATCCATAAAAGAAGAAGCTGAATATGTAGCAAAAAATTCAATTCCTATGTTATCAGTTTCAGAAGTTCAGGAAAAAATCAAATATATAATGGAAGAAATAGATAAATTTGCTGAAGGATTAGAAATAACAAACTTTAAAGAAATTTTATCGAACATATATTTTCCTGAATATTATCTTTGGACAAATTTAAATATAGCACAAATGTTTGCTGAAAATGAAACAATAGACATTAATGATTTGAAAGATATAATTTTGGATTACGAAGAAAATAGAAACTTTTTCTATTCTTTATTACAATTGAAAAAGTATATTAAAACATTGCCAAAGCAATATAAACGCAGAATAAAGAATCAAAATTTATTAAACAAATTAATTAATGAAATTGATCCGACTGTTAACGACTTTGAAGAAAGAATAAAAAATGCAAGAAAAATAGTATAAGACTTATTTCTGTTTTATTTTTTTAAGGTGGATATTAATAGGCATGATGGCGAAAGCTGTCGTGCCTTTTTTACGTATATACATATGCAAGAGCTTTAAAACTTAAGCTGTAATGTAAAATTTTATGAGGAACATTTTTTTAGAACATTTATGTGAAAAATATTTGAGTTGTGAGGACTATAAAATATTATTTGCATTTATAAAAATTTTATTGTAAAATATATATGACTAGGATGTTATAGGATGTGATAACGCAAATGAGATTTATTGGAAGCAAGATGAATTTATTAAAAAATATTGAAAGTGTGATAGATGAAAATATAACAACTAAAGTTGATACTTTTATGGATTTATTTTCTGGTACTGGTATAGTAGCGGAATATTTCAAAAAAAGATATCGTATTATTTCAAATGATATCTTATACTTTTCATTTATTATACAAAAAGCAAAAATTGAAAATAATTCTATACCTAAATTTTCAGGATTAAAAAAAATAGGTATAGATGATCCATTGTATTATTTAGAAAATGAAAAATTTGAAATTACAGATAAATTTTTTATAACTCAAAATTATTCACCTTATAATAATTGTGAAAGAATGTATTTTACTGTTGCAAATGCTAGCAGAATTGATTTTATCAGATTAAAAATAAATGAGTGGAAAGAAAAATCATACATAACTGAAAGGGAATTTGCATACCTATTAGCGACTTTAATTGAAGCAGTACCTTATATTTCAAATATATCAGGTACTTATGGAGCTTATTTAAAGCATTGGGACAAACGTGCTTTAAGTAATTTAAAATTAAGAAGAATAGATATTATTGATAATCAAAGAAATAATAGATGTTATAATGAAGATGCAAATGATCTAATAAAAAGGGTTAAAGGAGATATTTTATATATTGATCCGCCATATAATGGAAGACAATACATAACAAATTATCACTTGCTTGAAACTATTGCTAGGTATGATAATCCTTTAATTTATGGTAAAACAGGATTAAGACTTTATGAAAAATCATTATATTGCTTAAAAAATGAAGTATACAGTGTATTTGATGAATTAATCAAGCAAGCCAAATTTAGGTATATTATTGTCAGCTATAGTTCTGACGGATTACTTACTGAAAAAGAAATAGAAGATATAATGTTAAAGTATGGTAAAAAAGATACATATAGGATATACAAAATACCTTATAGAAAGTATAAAAGTAAGCATAAGCAAAAAGAAAATGAACTCTTTGAATATATATTTTATATACAAAAAGATGTTAAAAATTATAAAAAGACTATTAAGCAAGTAAAAACAAAAATTAATTTTTACAAAGGTAAAGAATATATAAAGAGCCCATTAAACTATATTGGTGGCAAATATAAATTATTAGATCAAATTATGCCATTATTCCCTAAAAATATAAATTCATTTGTAGATTTATTTGCAGGTGGTTTTAATGTTGGAATAAATGTTAATGCAAAAAAAATATATGCAAATGATATTAATAATTATGTTATAGAAATTTTGGATACATTTAAAAATAAGTCGGCTGAAGAAATAATTAGCTATATCGAAAATAGGATTTTTGAGTTTGGGTTGTCGAAGCAAAATGAAGAAGGTTTTAAAAAATTTAGAAATTATTATAATAGCACAAAAAATCCTTTGGATTTATATACTTTAATATGTTATTCTTTTAATTACCAGTTTAGATTTAACAATAATCAAGAGTACAATAATCCTTTTGGAAGAAATAGAAGTCATTTTTCAGATGCGCTAAAGAAAAAACTTATTAGATTTGTTAATGAATTACATAATAAAAATGTTGAATTTATATGTGGCGAATTTGAATGTTTTGATTTTACCAGAATTACAAAAGACGATTTCGTATATTGTGATCCACCATATCTTATTACAACGGGTTCTTATAACGATGGTAATCGTGGATTTCAAGATTGGAATATTAATCAAGAAATAAAATTATTAAATTTATTAGATTTGCTAAATAAAAAAAAGATTCGATTCGCATTATCTAATGTACTACGTCACAAAGGTAAGGAAAATAAAATTTTAATTGAATGGTCTAAAAAATATAATATTCATTATTTAAAAAATAATTATTCAAATTCAAGTCATAATACAAGTAAAGGTGAAAGTGAAGAAGTTTTAATAACTAATTATACCGAATAACAATATAAAATTTTGTTATTCGGTTTTTTATATTTTTATGATATTATAAATATAAATAAAATAAATTTGAGGGGATTTTAAATGCAATGCCCTAATTGTGGTAGTTCAAATGTAGGTAAAATTGGAAACAACTTATTTTTTTGCAGGAATTGTTATTGTGAAATAAAAATTAAAAAGCATACAGCTATAATTAACACTTATGATCAAGATGGTTGTATAAAAAATAAAATTAAAATCTTTAATATTCATTATAATTGTTAACTTTATATTAAAAATAAATATAAAAATTTATAAAACTGCTATTATATGCAATAAAACTAATTGTTAAAAGGAGGTTAATTACACAGTGAGTAGTGCTATAAAAAGAACTTTTGGTTGGGTACAAGAGGCATCTGTAATTGCCTCATTAAAAGATGTAATAAGCATTTTTGTACCTAATTCAAAAATTAACAAGTTATTAAGAACTGACAAAATTCCGAGATTAATTTCAAAGGAAGATGGTAGAGATGAATTTATTAAACTATTAGAACAAGATACAATAGTAATTCCTTATAATTACTTAAAAGGCAGAGGTTTAAGAAAGGGTGAAACAAGGGCGACTGCACCATGTTCTGGAATAGTACAAGCAGTATTAAAAGGACAAAGAAGAGAGTACCAAAGTGATTGGCCTGCAGATAGTTATTTAAGATGGGCTATATCAATTGGTTTATTAAATTATAACAGAGATAGTGATACTTGTAGTATTAGTACGTTAGGATTAAGATATGTTAATGCAACAAGTACTTCAGAGGAAGAAAAAGTATTAACTAGGGCTTTTCTTTCTAATCCGCCGGTAGTAAGAGTATTATCATTACTTTACAAATATCAACATCTTACCAAATTTGAAATAGGAAGTCAATTGGGTTTTGTGGGAGAAGGTGGATTTACTTCTATCCCACAAAGATTAGTTGTGCAAGCATTAGTTAATATGCCAGAAGAGAAATCTAAAATATTACAAGATGTTGAAGGAACATCTGATAAATATGCCAGAATGATTTGTAGCTGGTTAATTCAATTAGGTTGGGTACAACAAATAGAAAAAAAGGTCACAGAAAAATTTGGTGATTATGAATATACAGAAATAATACCACAATCATATATGTTAACTTTAAAAGGAATAAATGTTTTAAAAAATGCTTACGGTATATCTAGTACAAGAAAATTAAAAAAAATTGTACCATGGGAAATGCTGGCAACGAAATCTACTGACAGAGTATATTTACGGAATCGAAGAGCATTAATTATTCAATATTTAACTCAAAATTATAGAACTTTAGAAGAAATTCAAAATTTTCTTAAAAGACAAGGATATAAAGAAACAATTTCAACTATAGAAGATGATTTAAAAGGATTTGAACAAATAGGATTAGAAATAAAAAATTCTAGGAACAAATATAAAATAATGGATAATATAATTGGATTAAGTATACCAACAGCAGAAAATAATAAACAATTGAATAAATCTGAAATAGCTGAGATAAAAGACATGGTAAGAGAAAGATTAAAGGAAATTTCACATAAATATTTAGCAATAATTGATTTATCTTTTGATGGGAAAGCAAATAGGGATTTTGAGTTACAAACAATTCAATTACTTACAGAAGAATTAAATTTTGAAGGTGTTAGATTAGGAGATAAAAGAAAGCCAGATGGTATTATATATTGGAACAAAAATGGTATTATAATTGATAATAAAGCTTATTCAAATGGTTGTCAATTACCTATGAGTCAAGCTGATGAAATGATAAGATATATAGAAGAAAATAAGACGAGAGATAAGAAACAAAATCCTAATGAATGGTGGAAACATTTTGATTCTGGTGTAGTAAATTTTAATTACGCTTTTATATCTTCTAAATTTATAGGCGGCTTTAAAGATAGACTTAAATATATTGCCAGCAGAACATCCGTAAATGGTGGAGCTATAAATTCGGCAAATTTATTACTACTTGCAGAAGAATTAAAGACAAAAAGGTTGAGCTACGAAGATGGATTTAAATTATTTAATAATAACGATGAAGTTAGTATTAATGGTTAATGATAAAATTTGTTTATATTTGATTTATTAAACAATATTGTATGAAATAGTGAATACTAACATACCTGCAAAACGCAGGTATTTTTTATATCCAAATAAAAAAAATTCTAAAAATTTTATCTAAATAAGAAGGATTTTAAGGCAATGTGACGAATTAAGTATTAATATTAACAGTTTCATTAAAATTTATGAGATCGGATGATCTTGTATTGGAAAGTATAGAAAATTGACAGTATCATGGGGAGAGGAGAACTGAAATGTCAATTATTGATAATGCTATATATACAATGTTAAATGGCAAAAGAACAATAACAAAACCTATTTTTATTAAAGATTTTGACGCAGATAATAAGCAATTAAATGATCTGATAGAAATATCAAAAAATGTTTCACCAGAAAAAAGAAAGTTTATAGAAAAAGACATAAAATTATTAAAACAAGGATTGGAAGGCGAAAAAAATGTTTATTATGAACTGAAAAATTCATTTTTGCCAATGCTTTGTCTTTATGATATAAGACTTGAGTATGATGATTATGTAGCTCAATATGATTTCATTATAATAACAAGAAAATTCATATATGTTTTAGAAACTAAAAAATTAAACGGAGATATAGAAATAACTAAAGATGGTGATTTTATTCGCATCATAAAATCTGATAACGGTAAAATAATTAAAAGAGAAGGCATGTATAGTCCAATATCGCAGAATGAAAGGCATGTAAAAATATTAAAAGAAATATTAACGAAAGAAAAACTAATTAAAAACTTTCCAATAAAGTCAGCAGTCGTCATAGCTAATCCTAAAACTATTATTGATAAATCAAAATGTCCTAAAAGCATTCAAAACAATATATATAAGTATGACCAAATTGTCAATCTAATTAAAAAAGAGCTGGAAGATGAATCAAATGAAAGTGATTTGCTCGAAAAATTTTTGTATAGCATAGCAGATTATTTAATAATCAATAATAAACCGATAACGTATAATTATGCTGCAAAATATTCTCTTAGCAGTGAAGATCTTAAAATTTTAGAAGCACCTAAAGAAAATCAAGAAAGCAGTAATTCAGGTTCTGACAAAAACAATGATAAAGCCCAAATATATGAAATGTTAAAAAAATATAGAATAGAAATGGCTAAAAAAGAAAATATAAAAGCATTTTGGGTGTTTACAAATGAAGAATTAAATTCTTTGATAGAAAAAATGCCAAAAACTAAAGAAGAATTATTGCAAATAAAAGGATTTGGTCAAAAGAAAGTAGAAAAATATGGGGATGAGATTTTATCAATTTTAAATAAAAGGGGATAAAGTTATGGCTCAAAGTTATGGAAAAGCAGGAAAGCATGTCAAAAATATAGGCAAGAGAAAAATTTATATAAAGTACATATTTATTTTAATTTCACTTATATTATCATACATATTTTATAAAATTTATATAATAATACCTTCAGCCAATTTTTACTTAAGAGCTGTCAAAAATATTTTTGGTGCTTTTTCTGTTGGATCACTGTTATCAATGTTCATACCATTATTTGATGATAAATTAGATGTAAAAATTAAAAACGCTTTTAATGGTGCAAAAGGAGAACAAGAAATAGCAGAATTATTAGAAACTTTACCTGACGAATACGTTGTTTTTAATAATATCTTTTATGAGAACAAAAAGATAGACCATATTGTAATTGGTCCTGCGGGAGTTTATTTAATCGAAACTATAAGCAGCCGTGGAAAGGTAGAAATAAGAGATGATAATATTTTGATTAATGGATATCTGTATAAATCTCTTAATAAGATGCTTTCAAAAATATTTTGGTTAAAAGATTTTTTAGGAGTAAATTTTGTTAAAGGTATTATAGTATTTACTAATGCTTTTGTTCCATTGGATTCTGAAATCAAAAATATAATGATAATCAATAAGAAATATTTAATTAGCAAAATAACAAGTGAAAAACAATATATGGATAAAGATACAATAGAGTATTTAAAGGATAAGATTTTATCATTTTATAGAGGAAGTAAAACAAATATCCTTTATAAAAATGACACAATATGACATGTTAATATACTATAATATGTTTATGTAAGAAGTGGCAATGGCTGGTAAAAAAAGTATATAAGAGTTTCTTTCATGTTTTTAAGAGTTTTTTATTACTTTCTTTTATATTAAGATCTTTACAAAATTATTCAGGTTGTATCACAGTCATGATTAATGGTCAATAAATGTTGATTTAGTGTGCTGGGTGCAAAAAGTAGAAATAATAGTAGTGAGGTTAACTGTCATACAGCATTATTAATAGTATCTTTTGTTATGTTAAAGAATTTATGAAGGGTATAAGCCTATATATTCAATTTTACAAATACGTGAGGAGGGAAAGGTACATTCCTCTCCACCCAAACGATGATATGGATGGAGTCTCCTGTGCCTAATTTGATGAGGGAAAAAAGAAAATTGAAAGTTATTATTAAAGAACCTAAAGAGGTATTGCCAGAGCAAAGAGAATTATTGGATAGTCAATTTATAGATTGGACAGTAGAAGAGGTAAAGATACCAATAAACAATTGGACTCTAGATGAAAAGAAAGCTTTTATAGATGAAGCACTTGATGCAGATCGAAATGGAACATTAACTTTTTATATTTTTATCTCATATGACTCTTATTTGTACTCAAATTTAAATTTCTATAGTAATCGTGGCGCGCTTACAAGAAAGATAAAAGAATATACTCCAGGAATAAATATCAGGGTTGGTACATTCCGATATAGAGACCATGGAGATTTAATGAGTGGTTGGAACAAATTTTTGAAGTGGGTTGGTGCATTCCGATATAGAGACCATGGAGTAATAACCAATCTTTACGGAGGGCAAGTATTGTCGGTTATTTCTCCTCGTGATTGGAAGATGCCAGTAGAAGTATTTGGAATGAGTCATGGATATCTTGCTAAAGGGTTTCCGTTGCCTGAAAAGTATTATCGAACATTAGATAGTTTAGGAACTGTATATATTGTAAATTTTAATGATTATAAGAGAAAAAATAAAATTATACCAGCACTAGTTGTTTGTGATTCAATTAAGATAGATTTTAGCGATTTTAGCGATCATAAACGTAACTGGAGATTATTAGAAAATGTTAAGGTTGTATCAGGGTATGAATTATATTCATCGCCATTTTATAAATTGTATGGATGGAATCTCCAAGCAAGCAGTATAGAAAAACTAGATGAAAAACTTGCAAAGAAAATGATTATTAAAGAAAATCATTATTTTTAAACAAATCAAATTACGTACTTATAATTATATTAATAACTAAATAAATGAGCAAATTTCATAATTAACTTTTTTATTAAAATATATCAACGTATTGCGATTTATTTATAGTTATAACACTGTATATTGATTATTCGCATTTGATTTTTGAATTGTGCAATTTGCTTAAACAAACAAAAACAGTTTTTAAAAATTATTGTAAAGAAATAAAAAACAAAATGTGATTATATTACAAAAAAATAAATATAAGGAGGCGTAAAAGCACATACCTCTTTAATCTGTAAAAGATAGAGTCTTATGTGCTGAATGTAATGGAAAAAGTTATTTATGCTGTTTACGGATCTAACTTATTAAAAGAAAGATTTTTAGCTTATATTAAGGGTGGTTTTTATGAAGGAAGAAAGTATAATGGCTGTATTAATAAAGAAGAACCCATAGACTTAGGGTGTATGTATATCCCCCACAGATTGTATTTTGCTAAAAATTCGTCAAGATGGGATAACAAAGGAGTAGCTTTTATAACTTCCCAAAAAGAAGAAAATACTAATTTACATACCCTCGTGAGATTTTGGAAAGTAACTGAAGAACAATTTGAAGAAATTCAAGAGCAAGAAGGAAAAGATTGGTATAATAGAATGGTTGATTTAGGCGAAAAAGATGGATTAAAAATATTAACTATAACTGGTGACTGGCTAAATAAAATTAATTTACCTTCTTCAAGATATATTGAAATTATCAAAAAAGGTTTAAAGGAAACTACAAAGTGGACTGATAAAAAAATTGAAAATTATCTAAAAAAGTTTATAAAAAGCTAATTTATATCACTTTAAAAAACAATATATAAAAATACTTTTTGCTATATTTATGCTAATACATTTGCATGTTTTAATGACGCAATATGACCTAGTTATATGTTATAATTACACATGTGAAATATGGTAAGGGAGGGTATAAAGTTGTATAAAGTTTATAAAAAGTTCCTGTCAGTCTTTTTAACAGTTCTTTTATTACTTTCTTTTGCAGGCCCAACTTATGCAAATAATACTACAATCATAATTAACGGTCAAAATGTAACTTTCGCTCAACAGCCAATCATTACAAATGGAACAACGCTGGTACCGATGCGTGCTTTCTTTGAAGCATTAGGTGCAAAAGTAGACTGGAATCAAAGTACACAAACAGTTACAGGAATACGTGACAATACAACCGTACAGCTTACAATAGGCTCTAAAATAGGCAAAGTTAACGGACAAAATCACGCTCTTGCAGTCGAAGCACAAATTATTAACGGCTATACTTATATACCTTTAAGATTTGTAGGAGAAGCATTAGGAGATGAAGTAAATTACAGTAATGGAGTAATAACAATCAATACAAATAAAGCACCACCTATAGGTAAGCTAACAGTAAGCTATATTGATGTAGGTCAAGGCGACAGCATACTTGTACAGATGCCATCAGGCAAAAACATGCTTATAGATGCCGGAGTATCTGAAATGGGCAGTACAGTAGTATCTTATTTAAAAAGCAAAGGCATAAATAAGCTTGATGTAGTTATTGCGACACATCCGCATGACGACCACATAGGCGGTATGCCTGACGTTATTAATACGTTCGATATAGGTACATTCTATATGCCTAAAGTAACAACTAATACAAACGCCTTTGAAAACCTGTTAAATGCACTTAAAAATAAAAATGTCAATTCAGCGTACGTAAAAGCAGGAAACAACATAGATTTAGGAGAGGATATAACAGCACAATTCCTTGCGCCTAACAGCAGCAGTTACGACAATCTTAATAATTATTCAGCAGTTATTAAATTAACATACAAGAACGTATCTTTTCTATTTACAGGCGATGCAGAAAAAGAATCGGAACAAGAAATGCTTGATAAAGGATACAACTTAAAAGCAGACGTACTTAAAATAGGTCATCACGGTTCTGATACGTCAACTACAACAGACTTTCTCAAAACAGTAAGTCCTAAATACGCAGTAATAAGTGTTGGCAAAAACAACGATTACGGGCATCCTAATCAGTCCGTATTAGACAGACTTAATAATGTGGGCGTAAAAGTATTTAGAACAGACTTAAATGGTACTGTTATTGCAACGACAGACGGCAATACAATTTCGTTCAACGTAAATCCTACTAGCACTTCAAGCGATAGTAATTCAGGCAGTTCAAACACCGAGAAAGTGTATGTTGATGCAAATGGACATGGACTTATAAAAGGCAATATAAACAGCAAAGGAGAGAAGATATACCACCTGCCTGGAGATCCTTGGTATGACAGAACTAAGGCAGAAGCATGGTTTAAGACAGAAGCCGAAGCTCAGGCAGCAGGATATCGTCCAGTAAAATGATAAAAGAACAAAAAAATATAAGACTAAAATTAATCTTTTTGTACGTGGTAAATATAGCTGCAAGTGGATTTTTTATTTTTATAGCAACAAAATTTTTGTTAGACAGTAGTACGTTAATAGGAATAATAGATATTGTATTATTTATCACTGCGATTGTATTTGATATTGTTATACTGAATTTTTTAAGACGTAAAAAGGACATAAAACGGCCATTAGATGTCATACCTAAAAACATTTATATGTGGCATAGTGGAGTATTTCTCATAGGACTTGCTATTTTATTGTATGTTTATTACTGTTAAAATATAATTATAAAAATAAAAAAATGGAGGTGTTTTTATGCTTTTTAAATTGGGTGATGAAATAGTTAATATAGCTCGTGTAAAAGTGGAAATCCCCACTATCTCTAAACATACTGGCAAAGAACTTGAGAAACTTACTTTTGATTTAGACGTAAGAGGAACTTATTTTGAGAAATTAAAATATGTTTTGGAAGAGTCGAATAATGGCGGGATTTTTAGTGTAAATGAGGAAGGAAATATAATAAAAGAATACAAATTGGTCAACTATTTTTATAGTTTTCCAGGAAATTACACAGATGATAATACAGTATACAGCTATACTTTGACTATTGAGGAAGTTGAGAGGCTAAATATAAAAAGTTTATTTATCGCTGGAATTGAAATTGTTCCTTATGAATACTCTGAAGAATATGATGACGGAATTATAATTAACGCTAAAATTAAAATTTTAAAAGAAGACATGGAAAAAATATATGATGTTACTCGAAATAATAGGTATTTTGAAGTAATTAGAAATGGTATAAGTGATGATGTGAAGTTTATGCGTTTTGGAAAAGTAATCTGGTCTGAAGACGGGAAATACACGAAACAGAATATAACTCTTGTTGAGAAATGTTATGACGAGAAAGATTCACGACTTAAACAAGGATTATTTGAGCCCGAGCTTTCAAATATAATAAGAATGTTATCTTATGTGACAAACCTAAATAATGAACTTATAAGTATATTAAATTCAAATAAAGTTATTTCTAATGAAGATTTAGAAAAAATTAAATCCAAAGCAACACAGGATATATATAAAACTTACCAGGAATTTTATAAAGTTAAAGACATTGACGAGTTTTAATTCATCTACAAATAGCATATGTGATTATATTTATCTATTCTAGTTCTTTGTTAAGAATTGGAATGAGTATTTTTCTGAGTACCACTCTTTAGTTTTAAACTTGAAAAATATAATCGCCGTGATATCTTACATTAGATTTCATTAATAATAAGTTTAACAGAAAAGCGTTAACTTAAGATATTTCATGGGATGTTGCTAAAAATTATCTTACATTATCTTGACACTATTGTGTTGGAATAAAAACTATAAAACACATCTTTTTTAATATATAATTATTCTATGTACATTTAGGAGGTATTTATATGTCTCATCATAGAAAACAACATTTTGTATCACAGGGATATTTAAAACAATGGTTGGATAGTTCAGGCCTTTTATATCAATGTAAAAAAAATGATATAACAAAAGTAGAATCAAAAAATGCAGATGATATTTTATGGGAACCAAACAAATATACGATTTATGGTGGCATGTTGTGTGCCAGTAAAGAAGATTTGGAATATATTTTTGAACCTGTTAAAGGTCTGATTGTAGAGTATAAAGGTAAAATATTAAAAGATGTTTCTGATTTAAATATTGCGTTTGAAGATATTGATAACTGGGAAATAAGAGATAATAATGGTAGTTTAAGATCTAATAAAAAAATAAAAAATAAAATAGAAAATCATCGTTCTCTTAAAATTGAAGAAAATTGGCAAAAAATTGAGAATAGTTGGCCTGAATTGTATGAAAAGATTTTTTCTTTCATTAATAAAAAAAAACAAAGATGGTTAATGCATTTGAAAGAGAAAGAATCATTCGATTTATAATTATGTATATGTTTAGAGGAAAGAAAAATCCGACTAAAGAGATTTTAGATTACTTTAAAAGTTGCCTTTGTATGAATAATATATCATTTGATAATAACTTTTGGGATTCGTTAGAGCTCGGTACGCTTTATAGATTCCAAAAAGGTGAAGGCCCTATTAATGAAGTAGAGAATAGATTAAGTAAGGTTGCTCAAATATGCTTTTGTGTTTCGAATAGTAAAACTATGTTTATCACTAGTGATAACCCAAGTTTTCTATATATAAATAAAAAAGATATGTGTGGTAAATGTAATGGTATTTACTTTCCGATTAGTCCGCGGATACTCGTATGGGTATGTAGGAATAGTAAAATAGATCCTAATAAAAAATATATGATATATGACCTTAATGATTTTGAGGTAAAACATATTAACCGTATCATATATAATAATGCAGATGAAGTGATTATAGCAAACTTATCGAATATTAAAGAACTAATAGAATGCTTATAAATTTTGCTTTTCTGTCAAGAGTCGAGACGTGTATTTTTTTAAATATAATGATACCAGAAAGATGGACAGATAAAAAAGCAAAAATCGTATTAGAAGTCTTGCGAGAAGAAAAAACGCTTAATGAAATCGCTGCTGAATATGAAATACATCCGAATATGGTTAGCCGCTGGAAAGCAGAATTTATCAATAATGCAGCAAGTAAAGGTAAAAAAATCAAAAGATTGTAATATAGCAGTGTTTCTTGCAAAGCAATTGTAAATTATTAAAAATTAATGAAATATATACTAAAATTTTTGAATATGAAAAAATAAGAATAAAAACAAATTCAGAAAGGCTGTGATAAAAAAATGGCAAAAACATATCAAGACCTAGTAAAAACCGTACATGACTATATAGAACCTTTAAAGCCTTGTATATGTGGCGAAAATGTACTTGTAACACTTGCTGTAGAGCCTGTTAAGGCAGACTATTTTAAGGACGATAGCGTGCAGCATTGTATAGTACAGTGTAAAAGGTGCGGTAAAATGTACATATCGGAATATTAATATGCCCTTTAAATGCACTTAAATGGAGGTTTTAAATTTATACAAATACTTATTAACTTTTATTGGCGCAATGATAATAATTTTTGTTGCAGAATTTATTTTTAAATTAATTTTTCATAAGGATACTCGAGTTATAAGCAAAAAGCTGGAAATATCTTTTGTATTATTTTTTGATTTTATGTGTTTTGTTTTTTATAGCTTATTGGACGTTTCCTAATGTTTTCTTTAGATAAATAGCAATACATATTTCAAGAAATAAACATGCTAACGAAACTTGCTAACCAATTTGCTAACGTAATAAATAAAACTACTTAAATTTAGGCGTGAAATAAGCCTAACAATTTCCAGTTTTAGAAATAAAAAAAGCCTAATTTTAGGCGTTTTTAAGGTTTATAAAGATGTGTTATCACTGTCATGAATTATAACTAAAATTTTATGTATGATTTTCTTTCTTATACATGCTTTTTTTATATAACCTGTTTTTTCCTAAAGTTTGCGCGCAAAAGGTAGCGGTTCGCCGCTACCATCCATACGCAAACTGTATCGTCTACTGAGAGCTTGAAGTTGGCTTCAACTCTATCAGGGAAGACGATTATTTTATTTATATAGGTAGGTAAAATTGCTTTGATTTTTCTTTGGTCACCCGCTACCAACACCTCTTTATCTTTTATCAGGTATTCTTTTATCTTATCTTCGGTAATAATACTTATATCAGGTTTCATTTCTAATTCCTTGATACGAGTTTCGAGTCCTGCTTTTTGTTGTTCAAGTTCGGTTAATTTAGCGTCCAAACTTGCATGAAAATGTCCTTTTGCGATTGTATCTACTATTGCATTTATACTATTTATCACTTCTTCATATCTGCGAGATAAGGCCTTTTTTTCTTCTTCTCTTTCATAGAGAAGTTTTTTGTTTTCTTCATTCAATCTTTTAGAAAGTGCAGGTATAGCAGTGTCAGAAAAAACACGTTTAGATAATTCATTAAGTATATACCTTTCTAAAACATCTTTATTTATGTCTTTATTGCTGCATTGTTTAGTACGGTCCTTATTGTTACACCTATAGTATGTATATTTCTTTTTACCGAGAGATCCTACCATGCTGGAGCCACAAATACCGCATTGTACAAGACCTGTCAAAAGGTATATTCTTTGAGCATTATGTGATCCTTGTGTCTTTTTCGCTCTTTCCATCTTTTTTTGCACCTCATCAAACAAATTTTCATCAACAATTGCAGGTATAGCATTGTTAATAATTATAGAATCATCTTTTTGAATTCTATGATTATGCTTAGTTCCCTTATTAAAAATGTACTTCCCAATGTATTTTTCATTCTTCAAAATCTCATGTAAACTATTCTTAGTAAAATTGTTTCCTTTTTTAGTTTTATAACCACGAAGATTTAGCTCATCAATTATATACAGTTATAGAGGATAGCCAAAGACCTGTGTTCCCATATTTCACAAATATTTTGAAAGCAAAAGAAGGAAAAGTAAAAGATTCGTATGTGATTCATGGAATAGATATTTTTGCATTAAATGAAAGTAAAGGCAGAAATGGGTGGAATTTTGATACGTTGTTTAAAGAGATTAAGGCAGGGCAATATGAATATGTCATTAGAGATCTTGGAGTTTTAGATTCATCAAGGATGAGACAGATTTATATGGCAGATGAGGCTTTTATTGTAGCGTCAATTGCTAAATGGAGATGGCACGAATGTATTGACAAGTTTGACAATGAGTATAGTATCATCTTTCCTTTAGCCTCAAAGAGCGATGTAGATGAATTTTCTTTTTATACTTGTATTAAAGGGAGTGCATTTCCTTACTGTTCTAATCCTTTCAGTAAAGATAATGATTCGATTATTTTAAAGCTCCTTGAGCCGGCATTGCCAAATAGGCGTAAAAAGAGAACTTTATTCGGGAAGCTACTGGTTTAGAAATAGATTATATATTTTATATTGTAGATATTTATGCAATTGTGGTATTATATGGATAGAGTAATCGGATATAGCAGGGTGTGGTTGCCACTTTCCCGCGAAGGGAGGTGGTTGCTTATGATGAATACATATGAAACATTGTCTTTAATGATAATGTTTGGAATGTTCGTCATAGCAATTCTTAGTTTTAGCAGAAAAAAATAACCACCCTGCTGCAACCAGAGTGATTATAGCTTTATAACTTACGCTGGGCGACCGCACTTTGCGGTGCCGATTACTCTTACTTATATTATAACACTATGAGCATAAAAGTAAACAATATTTTAGTTTAATATACTAACTAAATTTGACAAAAGTCGTTAATTTTATATAATTTATTATAGAGTTTATTATAAATTAAAAAATAAGATGAATATACCTAAAAATCAGAAATTATCTAACGTGTTAAAAAATTAACGTATTAAGGAGGACTAAACTTGATAACTATATCTAAAAATGAAATGCTTGACTTTTTTCATAAATTAACAGCTTTTTTACCTATACTTTTTGAGGATAGTGTATCCTTTGCTATTGTAGATAATGAAAAGTATTTAGAGATACAAAATTGTGATGAGCTTCCTATTAATGCAGAAGTAGGTGATGCAATTCCAGAAGGTGGTGCAGCCTTTGAAGCCCTTAGAACTGGAAACTACATCATAAAAGATGTACCTAAAGAAGTATATGGAGTACCATTTAAATCATATGCCATCCCTATAAAAGATTATGATAATGCTGTAATTGGAGTTTTTCTTATGGGAAAAAGTTTAGAAAAAAGACATAAAGTATTGTCACTATCAGAAAATCTGGCAGCATCACTTGAACAAATATCTTCAGCTATTCAAGAGGTTTCCTCTGGAGTTGAAATTGTAGTGAATTCCAATACTAAGATATTAGAAGAAGTAGATAAAGCTATTGAAAATACAAAAGGTACTGATGATATTTTAAAATTTGTTCAAAACATTTCTAAACAAACTAATTTATTGGGACTAAACGCAGCCATTGAGGCCGCTAGAGCTGGTGAAATGGGTAAAGGCTTTAGTGTAGTTGCTGAAGAAATACGAAAGTTATCTAATACCAGCAGTGAATCTATAAGTAGAATAGACTCAGTATTAAAAAAAATACAGGAATCTATAATAAGTATTTCTGACAAAATAAATGAATCAAGTTCATTTTTTGAAACACAAGCTGCCGCTTTTGAAGAAATTAGTTCTTCCATAGAGGAATTAAGCGATACTTCTCAACTCTTAGAAGAATTAGCAAGGAATTTATAGGATTGTGAAGAAAATAAAATATGATTGTGCTATAAAAGCAGTTACGGATTTTTCATTTTCGCTTGCTTAAATCAAAAATCTGAATTTACAACGCACCTCTGCTTATATTTGCGGAAGTGCTTTTATTTTTTTCAGTATATTTTTATGGTCTTTGTATGAAAAGTACTCTTACGAGTACTTTTTTGGAAATTTGCCTCCCACGCTTATTGACCTCAATTTGCAGGTTCTGTTTTTATTCCATGTCGGGAGGCAAAATTCAATTTTGATTTAAGCTTGATATCTTGGGTCTTAATGGAGTGGTATACGTCAATTTTATGATTTTGTGATGGAGGATATGGATTATGGAAGTGATTTGTGATTTTATTAAATGGGATAGAGATTTCTTTAAACCAGAAATCAAGATTTTATAATATTTAGAAAAAATAACATTTAAATGGATGTTTATGATATAATATAAGTATAATGTTTCAAGAAAATTCGGATATATTACCACCACATTTTCATGCTATATATGGTAAATATATAGGTATGTTTAAGTGAATACGAACTTTGGGTTAACGGAAAGAGCATAAGTTTAGCTTGATTATAAATGCCAGATAAAAAGTTTTATACAAGGAGGGGTATATATGCCACTACCGAAAGAAAATAAGAAATATACGTATGCTGATTATTTGACATGGCCGGAAGGAGAAAGGTATGAGATAATTGATGGAGTGCCTTATATGCAGGCGGCACCGACATGGCAGCATCAAGCAGTGCTATTGGAGTTGTCAAGACAATTTGCAAATTATTTGCGAAATAAGACTTGCATGGTATTCACTTCACCCTTTGATTTACGTCTGCCAGAGGATAATAACCAAAATGATGATGATGTAACTAATGTCCTACAGCCTGATATAGTTGTTGTGTGCGATAGATCTGGATTGCGAAAGACTGGATATTATGGTACGCCTGATTTGATTGTAGAGATTGTATCGTCATCAAGTATGAGGCGGGACAAATTAGAAAAATTTAATATATATGAGAAATCGGGTGTTAAGGAATATTGGATAGTGGAACCAGAAGGGAAAATTGTAAGTGTGTTTGTTTTACAAGATAGTAAAAGATACGGGAGACCTGAAATATATGCTGACGAAGATAAAGTTAAGGTAACCATTTTCGATGATCTTATAATTGATTTAAAACCGGTATTTGATTATTAGAAAAGAGAAAGGGGATTGTTTTATATGACAGACAATAATTATTATCAAGATTTGTTTAAAAAGCCGTATACGGTGTAATGAAATAGGATAGAACTGTCATAGGAAGGTTATTTGTAAATCAGCATATAGAAAAAGACTGTCTTTATCATGAAGTCAACAAATATAGCAAAAGTACAAAAAATCTTAGGCATTGGCAGAAAGCCTAACATCGTGGAAAAATGCAGGAAGAAATATTTGAAATAGCACACAGATTGTGTTGATGATGTGTTGTGAGATGTACTACTTATTTTATCATAAATTGTAAACAAGCTGTGAATAATTTATAACCAATTCGTGAACAAAAATAAAAAACAACATAGATAATAAAAGTGAAATAGTATAAAGAGGAATTTGAAGAATTATGTAGAATATATTTATATAAAGTTGTTGTATTAAGTAATAATTTGTCGTCTACCTTAGATAGTGCAAAAAGTGCTGGGCATCGACGACATTTTAGATATTTATCTTTTAAGCTTTTATTAGGAGAAAGGAGAGTTTGCGTCATTATCAAGGATGATAGCTTGTCATTAACCTGATTTTTTGCAAAAAGAGAATGGCTTTGTAAAAGGAAGTGAAAGAGTTTTTAGCCTACCTATGAGGAATTGAAACCAAGATTTGAAGGATTTGTCAAGGCTTTATGGCCTTGTTTTTAGCCTACCTATGAGGAATTGAAACAAGACATAAGGAAATTCTTCTGTACCCTGCCTTTGTAGTTTTTAGCCTACCTATGAGGAATTGAAACCCTCCTCCCGCTGGCTGATTTCTATTTAGTGATAATTGTTTTTAGCCTACCTATGAGGAATTGAAACTAGTTGATGAGATAAAAGACATGTATTTTCTTAATGGGTTTTTAGCCTACCTATGAGGAATTGAAACATTTTTGAATTTATGTTTGTTTTTAGAGTGTCCAAATGTTTTTAGCCTACCTATGAGGAATTGAAACCTTCATTGAAAACTTCTTGGCTATCTCTCAAATTGCCGTGTTTTTAGCCTACCTATGAGGAATTGAAACGTTCCATAGCTGATCTTCCAAAAATCTGCATTGCTAAGTTTTTAGCCTACCTATGAGGAATTGAAACAAAAATATGTGCTGTAAATGGGAAATATTAGCTTGTAAGTTTTTAGCCTACCTATGAGGAATTGAAACGATAATTCTTTTAGAGTGGCAGTATTGGATCTTGGAATGTTTTTAGCCTACCTATGAGGAATTGAAACGATAATACTACAATACTTCTGCCTTTGAACATTTTGTGTTTTTAGCCTACCTATGAGGAATTGAAACTAAACTATAAGCGAGCTAGATTGAGTTGATTCTGTAGTTTTTAGCCTACCTATGAGGAATTGAAACTTTGTTTTTATAAATTGAGCATAACTTTTCCATCTTTGTTTTTAGCCTACCTATGAGGAATTGAAACTAGACAGCAACAGTAAAACCATCAATTTCAACAGCATTAGTTTTTAGCCTACCTATGAGGAATTGAAACTAAAATGAGTCTCCAAAAGCTTGGAGAAATATTTGATTGTTTTTAGCCTACCTATGAGGAATTGAAACTTTCATTTGTATATGGATCAACTGTTGGTGTAGGTGTTTTTAGCCTACCTATGAGGAATTGAAACCGATTTTAGGTATCATGACTGCGGTTAGCTTAGGTGGTTTTTAGCCTACCTATGAGGAATTGAAACAAATACTGCGACGAATTTTACGAAGCGAAGCGTAGGTGTTTTTAGCCTACCTATGAGGAATTGAAACACAACATAGGTATTACGATAATAATAATAAGTATAACGTTTTTAGCCTACCTATGAGGAATTGAAACTAATTAAAAATATATATAGCTAATATGGAAAACAAAAAGTTTTTAGCCTACCTATGAGGAATTGAAACAGTTTTGGCAAAAGAGCACAATCCCTTTTAGATATTATGTTTTTAGCCTACCTATGAGGAATTGAAACCGTCCAATGTTGGTGTTGTACCAGATACCGCTGTTAGTTTTTAGCCTACCTATGAGGAATTGAAACAGAATGGTCTTAAAATGATTGCTATTTTAGAAAAGGGTTTTTAGCCTACCTATGAGGAATTGAAACCTTTCAAAAACATTCATTAAAATCTTACCATCATAAATCGTTTTTAGCCTACCTATGAGGAATTGAAACATATAAACCATCAAATTCAAAGATATCTCCTAAAGAAGTTTTTAGCCTACCTATGAGGAATTGAAACCTAAGCGATACTGATTTTAAAATATATTCAACTGCTAATGTTTTTAGCCTACCTATGAGGAATTGAAACAAAGGTGTAAAAAATGGATCTATAAAGCTTGATGACAAGTTTTTAGCCTACCTATGAGGAATTGAAACTAATATAATGGCTCTCCTTTGTAATAATCTTTTGTTGCAGGTTTTTAGCCTACCTATGAGGAATTGAAACAAATATTATTTGCTTTGTCAAGTATGTTATATTTTTGTTTTTAGCCTACCTATGAGGAATTGAAACGCTAATTCGGCATATGGTTTTATTTTTTGTATAAATTCGTTTTTAGCCTACCTATGAGGAATTGAAACGGTGGTATATAAATATTTAATACGAGTGGATTATTAGCGTTTTTAGCCTACCTATGAGGAATTGAAACTTTGAAGTATCTATGGGCAGTATGGCAAAAGCAGCTAGTTTTTAGCCTACCTATGAGGAATTGAAACAAACAACACTACTCCGACAAATGTTACTTTTACATGGTTTTTAGCCTACCTATGAGGAATTGAAACAACTAGAGGCATCCTGACCTGTTGTTTGTGCAACATCGTTTTTAGCCTACCTATGAGGAATTGAAACGCCAAATCAAAATTAAGATTGATTATTGTTCCAGTTCCGTTTTTAGCCTACCTATGAGGAATTGAAACATCGATACTGATTTTACAGTTGCAATTGATAAGGAGTTTTTAGCCTACCTATGAGGAATTGAAACTTTGAAATATCGCATCTTTGTTGCAAGCCTACAAATGTTTTTAGCCTACCTATGAGGAATTGAAACCTTTCTTTCTCTATCTTTTTCTTTCTGATACCCGAAAGTTTTTAGCCTACCTATGAGGAATTGAAACCGGAGAAAGGCTCCCGATCCGAGGCGGCTACTGGCGGTTTTTAGCCTACCTATGAGGAATTGAAACTTGTTCTAGCTCTCGAACTATGTTTATATAGCGTGAGTTTTTAGCCTACCTATGAGGAATTGAAACTTGCTTTCTGATTTTCTACTAACACATCCTTAAAGTCGTTTTTAGCCTACCTATGAGGAATTGAAACCAGCAACAAAGGCAGCAATGGACGCTGTCGAGAGCGGTTTTTAGCCTACCTATGAGGAATTGAAACTCTAAAACAAAAGAGGAGGAATAAAAATGCCTCGAGTTTTTAGCCTACCTATGAGGAATTGAAACTCGGGATTGGTACCATTTCGTCTATTTCTTTTATGCCAGTTTTTAGCCTACCTATGAGGAATTGAAACTTTTGTCCTAAACTAGCTGAAGGTTTCCAGCCTGGATAGTTTTTAGCCTACCTATGAGGAATTGAAACCTGCTATGTTGCCTCTTGGTGTTACGATACTTGGAAGTTTTTAGCCTACCTATGAGGAATTGAAACTCATCTCCCTTGTAGTGTCTTTATACCCTGTGTCGTATGTTTTTAGCCTACCTATGAGGAATTGAAACAATTCTTTGTCTAAAGAAGATGAACATAACAAAATAAAAGTTTTTAGCCTACCTATGAGGAATTGAAACTCTGAAATTATTTTGCTTTTGTTAGATTCTTTATTTCGTTTTTAGCCTACCTATGAGGAATTGAAACTTTTCATATTGTGAAATAGCCGATTTCCCAAAATTAGTTTTTAGCCTACCTATGAGGAATTGAAACAGTAGTACAAATTATTACAAAACATCAATTCGGGAAGTTTTTAGCCTACCTATGAGGAATTGAAACCCGTCACATCTGCATTATGCTCTTTCAGCATTGTATGTTTTTAGCCTACCTATGAGGAATTGAAACTGTGACAGGCACATTACATCCAATTGTAAAGCAATAGTTTTTAGCCTACCTATGAGGAATTGAAACCTTTTACAGCAGTTTCTAAAACAGCGTGCAAAAATCTGGTTTTTAGCCTACCTATGAGGAATTGAAACGATAACAATTTAGCACCTCCTAACTAAGTGTAACAATGTTTTTAGCCTACCTATGAGGAATTGAAACTTTGAATATGATATATGGCCGAACCTTCCGGAACGTACGTTTTTAGCCTACCTATGAGGAATTGAAACGCATATCGGGTAGTTTTAGCTTAAAGCCTCCGAGTGTGTGTTTTTAGCCTACCTATGAGGAATTGAAACAGAGAAGACCTCAAAATAATGTTTAAGCAGGCAAGAGAGTTTTTAGCCTACCTATGAGGAATTGAAACCAAAAACACTTATAATTCACAAAGAAGGCTATGACGGTTTTTAGCCTACCTATGAGGAATTGAAACTTTGAAAATGCATATTTCTTTAACAAATCATATGCTAGGTTTTTAGCCTACCTATGAGGAATTGAAACAAAGTATATATTTATAATATATAATAATTTTATATATTTTTAAGTTTTTAGCCTACCTATGAGGAATTGAAACTCCTGTCCTTTATTCCAAAAAATTGCACACGTCAAAGGTTTTTAGCCTACCTATGAGGAATTGAAACTACGGTGCAAACAGAGATTGTATCCGCAGTTGGTATCCCAGTTTTTAGCCTACCTATGAGGAATTGAAACCACCTAAAGGTAAAGAAACTTTCAGGCTTCTTCTGCAAGTTTTTAGCCTACCTATGAGGAATTGAAACCGCTTTATACTTTTCATCCAACCACCGAGCATTTTGCGTTTTTAGCCTACCTATGAGGAATTGAAACCAGCCTCGGGTTCCGCTCCGCTTTTGTAAGTCTGTAAGTTTTTAGCCTACCTATGAGGAATTGAAACCGTTATGAAAGAGACTTTCCTGTGCATTTAGACATATGCGTTTTTAGCCTACCTATGAGGAATTGAAACTTGTCAGAAGTGATATTCTTAAGGGAATATCTCCAGGTTTTTAGCCTACCTATGAGGAATTGAAACATTATACGATACTGGAAGCCAATTAAAAGCTTTTTTACGTTTTTAGCCTACCTATGAGGAATTGAAACTCCCCCAAATCACTATTGCTTTATACTTTTCATCCAAGTTTTTAGCCTACCTATGAGGAATTGAAACTCTTTAAGCAGGAACTCATTATTTGCGAAATCCCAGTTTTTAGCCTACCTATGAGGAATTGAAACTATCCATTAATACTTGATGGTCCACCCTATAAAAATATGTTTTTAGCCTACCTATGAGGAATTGAAACTTTTCAGGAATTTCAGGTGGTATATTAACTAGTTTTTGTTTTTAGCCTACCTATGAGGAATTGAAACTGTGAAATTTTGTAATATTATGGCGTACCATAACCAGGTTTTTAGCCTACCTATGAGGAATTGAAACTGCCCTGATCTATAGTATCACCACGCGCGAGACGTTCGAGTTTTTAGCCTACCTATGAGGAATTGAAACATTTTAATAGTATTCTGAGAAGGATCAATTCCAACAGTTTTTAGCCTACCTATGAGGAATTGAAACTTTTAGTTGCATTAAGAATTACAACACTGAAAAAGATGTTTTTAGCCTACCTATGAGGAATTGAAACTAACACTTGGAACTGTATTGGGAATCATTGCACTTGAGTTTTTAGCCTACCTATGAGGAATTGAAACTAATAAAATTTGTATAGAAAATTTTGTGTGAGGTGTTGTTTTTAGCCTACCTATGAGGAATTGAAACATAATGTATGTGATAATTAAATCTGAGGAAAGAAAGAGAGTTTTTAGCCTACCTATGAGGAATTGAAACGCAGATAGTTGAGAAAACAAAACACCTTTTCCAAAGTGTTTTTAGCCTACCTATGAGGAATTGAAACAGTCAAAGTTATCATTTTGATGATTTATATAATTCAGTTTTTAGCCTACCTATGAGGAATTGAAACTCATAATTTCAACATCTTTTAATATCCAATATAGATGTTTTTAGCCTACCTATGAGGAATTGAAACAATGTTGCACAATCGATAAAAAGCTTTTTAGGCTTCCAGTTTTTAGCCTACCTATGAGGAATTGAAACTAGTTGCACCCCAGCCGTAGTAAGTAGCACTAGCAAGTTTTTAGCCTACCTATGAGGAATTGAAACCTATGTAAAAAATAATGATTTAACTGTGAGTTTTCTGGGTTTTTAGCCTACCTATGAGGAATTGAAACTATCCCAATTTTCTATGTTGTGAAAAAAAAGATATAAAGTTTTTAGCCTACCTATGAGGAATTGAAACTTATTTTTATTTTATTTTTGTACTATTGTTAAATACCGTTTTTAGCCTACCTATGAGGAATTGAAACGTCCCTATCCAACGTTAACAGTTACGCATTTTGCAAGTTTTTAGCCTACCTATGAGGAATTGAAACCTTTTTGCTCTAATCTTTGCAGGCTCCCATTTTGTTTTGTTTTTAGCCTACCTATGAGGAATTGAAACAGATTGGCTTATTGAGTGGGATTCTAAAACAATAGAGTTTTTAGCCTACCTATGAGGAATTGAAACTCTTTTTGCCTGCTTTTTCTTCTACAATTACCTCATCTCGTTTTTAGCCTACCTATGAGGAATTGAAACCGCACTAACTGATAGAGAAATTCTTGCGATATGGTGGGTTTTTAGCCTACCTATGAGGAATTGAAACTGACTTCCACATTTAGGGCAAATTGCATTGTACAGGTTTTTAGCCTACCTATGAGGAATTGAAACGCAGGGCAGGTGGCAATAGATTATAGCGCAGTAGACGGAGTTTTTAGCCTACCTATGAGGAATTGAAACGTCGAGCCGTAGCCGATACGGCTTAATAAAAGTATTTCGGTAATATGTCAAGGGGTGATTGAAAAAAATTAAAAAAATTTTTTAAAAAAACAGCTAAAAAAGAGCATAGCAAAGCTAACCATTACTAAAAACAGCAATGGGAATATATGTTAATTATGGAAATGGTATATTATGTTAGTATTTACAATCATCTCCTTTCATTGCTGGTGGTTTATAAAGTTTTTCTTCGCGCAGCAGAGCAAAGACTAACCTTACAGCTTTGCGTGCCGTTAAAACTAAAGCACGTTTGTGTTTATGAGTTTTACTT